>Ga0325404_1006436_pt1 | contig 12325 bp, 2 predicted proteins | sample PopdelMetagenome_18_FD_205664 | JGI IMG/M metagenome (GOLD analysis project Ga0325404, IMG submission 205664) | Populus deltoides microbial communities from Bellville, Georgia, United States - Xylem-Control-R1 | ecosystem: Host-associated > Plants > Phyllosphere > Stem > Wood/Secondary xylem... | reverse complement strand
ATAATAATTTAAAAAGATTATAATTTTTTATTTGTTTGTTAAATTTAAAAATTATTTTTCTTAGATTTTAGAATCACTATTTCAACCCTTGAATGTTTAAATTTTTAAAATCTTATCTTAGGGTCTTGAATTTAATAGTTTTTATAATTTTTCTTGTTATTTTTATATATCATAAATTTTCTTTATAATTTGAAATTTTTATTTTGTTTTCTAAAGGTAGAGTTTTTAGTTTATTTAAGATTTTATAAATTCCCCACAGAAATATTATTATTGAAGAGAAAATAAAATCTGTGAATTTAAGGTTTATATCTACAATTTCTTTTGCAATTTTTTTTTTATTGCTGTTTTTAGCTTTGGCTTTAGTGATTTTTATAGTAAAGAGTTTTGATTTTTTTTTTTTTTTGTAGTTTGATTTTCTCGACGAGACTTTTTAAATAAAAATTTTTGTTTTTTTTTTTTTTTTTTTTTGCTTTTTTTAGTGTTTTGTTTCTTTTTTTTTTTGGGGGGGCTACACTTCTGTGTCGTAGACTGTAGAGTTGCTATCGGTGTCCACAGACCACAGAAAAAGCAATAAAGCCTTCCGGAAGGTCAAAACCCTCTTTTCAAAATTTTAACCAAATTTAAATTTTCTCTCTTTTATTTTTATAAATTGAGGCAATTAGTGGAAAACGAACTGCTAATTTGTTTACAGAATTTGATACCATTGCGTTACAAGGAAGGAATTGTTCTTGAGGGATATATTTGTCTATTCAAAATAAGAATTAAGTCCGATTAAGAAACCTGTAAAATGAAAAGAGCTTTTATAAAATTCTAAATACTAAATTTGAAAAAAATGACTAAAGCACTCTTCCTGTTTAAGGAAATACTTTAAATGTCTCTCTCTCTCTCTCTCTTTATGCTCAAAATTCGCTTTACTATAGGAGAGATAAATTTAAAAACCATTAAAGATTTTGGATATAAATTAACTAAAACTTTACTTACTTTTATATATATATATATATAAAGGGAGATTTTGTTAATTTTCAAAACTTTTTATTAAAGTTTATAACTTCAACATGACTTATAAACTATATAGGACATCATAATGTATCAATAAAAATAAAAGTAATGTCAAATTTAACTTAGATGTGTGATAAGTTAGTTGTCCTCTCTAGTTGTGTATCCATGCTACATCTACAAGTTTTTTTAACTTAGATGTGTGATAGAAAAATGCCAAAAAAAATTGTCAAAGTCAATCCAAATTAGCATGACTAACTTGTAATTAGAGGAATAAGAGGCGAGTCAACTTGAGTTAATCTATCAAACTCGTGGTTCAAGTCATGAAATTAAGATAATTTTATAGAAAAGAAAATGTAAGAAATCACAAAGCTGATAAGAAAATAAGAAAAAAAATAATGTCAACATGCGTTAATTTTTTAAATCTGTGATTTTGGGTATTACACTAAAAACACCCAATACCCTATCTGAAAATACCACAAAACCCAATGCCAAACCAATTAAAGTTTGAGGGATTAACTTGGAAAAAAATATCAATTACACAAAATGATCCAAAACAAAAAATAACAATTAAAAAAATAGGGATCAAAATTAAAAAACAAAATAAATTTTATTTTTGTTTGAAATGTGAAATTGAAAAGAAAAATTAATTGAACAAAATGAAGAAAAACATAATTAAAAAAAATGATGATCAAAATTAAAATAAAAAATAAAAATAAATTTTAAATTGAAGGGTAAAATTGAAAAAAAAATCAATTTAACAAAAAGCTCAAAACAAATAACCAAAAGAACAAGGATCAAATTGAAAAAATAATATATAGCAAATTGGGATGAAAGGATAAAATTGAAAACAAATAAAACCTCTTCAAAGGGATCAAGAACAAAAATTAAAAAAAAAAATAAGAACTGTAGTTGAAATAGCAACAATAAGAAGGGTCAAGGACCGTCACTGTCGACATGCGCCACTCCACCAGAAAGAGAACGCGGCGGCACTTCCAACAACACTATAAAAGGGTATTTTTGGATGTTGGGAGGCATTAGAGTCTCTCACGCATCGAAGAGAGCGCCACAAAAACTCCACCTTTCTTTTTATTTTTCATATTTGGTCAAATATCAAATTATCTCTAAGCTGACTTAATAATAATAAAAAAATTATTGTGAAAAGATAAAAAAGCTCAGTGACACCAGTTTTAAATTTTTTTTCCTTTTAAGAGCATTTTGGTTGTTTCAGTGTGCTTTTTAATTTTTATTATTTTTTATATTTCTTCAAATATCAAATTGCCCCTTAATTAAATGATATTATAATGATGAAGAAACAATTATGCAACTACAAAAGTATCTCTTGACATCAATTTTAAATCTTTTGCTTCCAAAAGTATTTTGCTTATTTCACTATGTAATTGAAATGAAAAAAGATTTATTTCTCCCCTATGAATTTGATAATGACTATTGAGCCATGTGAAAAGACTTCAAAAACTAGTGTTAATTTTTTTGGATAGAGAGGCAAAATCATCATTACACTATTCTAGTGAACAATGCAAATAAATATGGGTGAATAGTGTTTGTCAAAAAAGATTTAGCTTTTGTAAATGGTGGTTAGGATTGAATTTCTCAGTTCCAAACAAATAATAAAAGAAAATTTATACATTTAATTTTGAACCAATCAAAAAACTAGTTTCATCAATGAGTAAACCTTTTTTAATAATCAATAACTTAACCAAATATCTCGATTATCTTTGACAGACTACACCCAAATCCTAGATATTAAAATGTATGATCTTTCATACTTTATGTACTAATATGTCTTGAATTTTATAGTGTTTATATTAGATAATAGAAAAATAGTTAACCATCTCATTGCTATGGATTTCAAATGGCAATTTAAATTTAAAGCATACTTCACATGTTAAATAATATAAAGATGTTTGTTATATTAAGAATAAGTAAATCATAACTTTATAATAAAAGTAATTTCATATATTGCACCATTTCAATCAATAATTTAGATTGATAAAAATACATCTTTCTTCTATCTTGATCTTCTTCTCTACACCTTTAAACTTTTCAAGATCACGTTTAATCTATTGAAACGCTTCCAATTCTTATAAAGGCTTTTTTTGTTAAGGTGAACTTGTCTCAGCCAGATTCATTAGTTCATTTATGTAAAGTCACAAATTCAAGACCAATTATCCCAAAATAATAAGTATTTGTTCATTCTAATATGGAAAATTGAAACCCTTTAACTTTAAAATATTTGACATGTGGCCTAAAAAGGAAGATAGAGTAATTGTTGGTAGAAAAAAAAATATTAAAATGCATTAGTAAAACCTTAATTTGACATTTAAATGTATTTTTATAGAGCAATATATTGCATCACTATATCCATACTTTGGTTGATTGATTATGACCAATCAATCATAATGGTTGATTATGACCAATTCAACTATAAGAAAATCATAATTATTGATTATGGTATACATTAATAATATACACAATATTAGTGTTAAAAAGAAACCTTTATCCTCACTATATGATATCGCATGTTAGATAATATAAGGATCTTTGTTATTTTATAAACACATAAATCAAAAAAAAAATTTATACATGTAATTTCCATACCTTTCTCCATTTCAACCAGTAATGTAGATGTTTGACACAATTGCCTTTTTTTTTCTATCTTGATCTCCTTCTTTGCACATTTAAACTTTTTAAGATCAAATTTCAATTATGCAAAAACAACTTGATATTATCTTCCTTTACTTATTCTAGTATTTGATACGATTGATGAAATTGCTATAAAAAAATACTTGATTGAAGAGAAAGACTAAGAGCTCTTTCATAGAAGTACTTTTATTTTATGAGAGATTTGTTGAATATTTGGAAGAGTTGGAGTGCCTACAGTGGGGAGATTGGTCACCTTCTCACGTCCTAGTATTTCTAAATCACCAATCATGGATTGAACTTTTTGGTAAGGTGTAAAATGAGAGTGAACCAGCTTTTATTGAATTCTCTATAAATGACTCTACTAATAAAGTCACAAAAACCTTATTCAGTTCTCCATAAATAATGTCATTGATATAGTCATAAAAATCTTAAATTAGATTTTGGTTCTCCATGATTGCTTCTAGGCTAAAGTGTTTGGATTCGGCCACTTTACATTCTCTTGTAAAAATAAGTTCTTTATTAGGATATAAGTCTTTTCGATGCTTAATTTAGTAAATTATAGGACATAAATAATGTGTGTAAAAATAAAGAGAAAAAATAGTAAATAAGGGTGTATAATGTGTTGGTCATGTGTTGTGTGACCTATTTTATAGTCTTGTATGGTCTTATATATTATTACCTGGTGACTTGAGATATTTATATACCTTGATCACATGAAATTACCGAGTGAAACATGGAGTTGTAGACGTATCTTATGGGTATAATTATGAAGAAGTAACTTATAAAACAAGCTATCGATTGTAGATGTCATAATAGACATGGCAAGCGTTACACTTACCATTGGTGGTAGCTATCGACAATGTATTTAGACATGAGATATCCATTGACAAAAAAGCTAGGTGTTGTCATAACATCTAAGAGGCCATAACATTGTATTATGATGTGTCAACGTTGATCTCCTTAGAAATCTATGCTAGATTAAAATTTGATCCATGGTGTATTATTAGGTTAAGGCCTATAACTTAATGGATAGGGCTATCCATTCTTTTTGGCTGATCAACAAACTTTTTATAATTTTATTTTGAAGATCTTATTTTATTTTTTCATATTAACTATTATAACTTTTACACCACTAATTTTTTTAACCAAACAACAATTATAACCACAAAAGCTACAACCATTGTTATAATGATAACCCTAATCGGAGTCCAACTTCTAATCAAAAGACCTCGTAAATTAAATGTACACTTCATCAAATTTTTGATCTAACTCCTATAAATAATTGTTTAGGATACCAGTCTTTTTTTTTCCAATTAAGTTGTCTTTTATTATTTTTCTTTGATGATGATAGTTTCATGGCCCACGATTGAATTATGATGCACAAAATGCTTGGATGATAAGTGCACAACTTTGTGAGAAAAAAAAAAGAATACATCAATGATTTCATGTTTTATGATTATTTTTTTTAATTCAAGGTTGTGAAATTCATTAGTACTGGTTATTATTGGTTTGTAGAGATCATTTATAATTATAGCATATTATCCTTAAGCAAGAAACAATTAGGGTAAATGAGTAGAACATGATGAAGTTGTAAGAACTTTATATTGAATTTGGGCTTTCTATGACTATGTCTTATGCTAAAGTGTTTGGGATTGGTCGTTCTTTATTCTCTTACAAAAACAAGTTCTCTATCAAAATAAAAGATCTTCTAATACTTAAGTCAATAAATTATAAGAGATAATGAAAGTATAACAACAAGAATGAGAAAATAGAAGAATGCATGTTATAATGATCGTGTGTTATTGTATGGACTTGTATTAGTGGTTTTATCTTATGTATTTTCTTGATGACTTGAGGTACTTAACCTCAATATATAAGCTTACCTCAGAGAGCATGGGGTTGCGAACCAAAAAAAGCAGTGATGGAGAACAATTATATATTCACCGTAATGGAGGGAGGGTTAAGCATTGTAGCCATTGGTAGGAATTTGGGCGCCCCCAAGTGATTAAAAAAAAAAGGTCGATGCCTATTGGAAAGATAAATTAGTGAAAGATAGTCATTAACGAGAAAGGTTGGCGTTGTAATGTTAAGTCATGTGTCGTAATTCTCATTGCTAATAGTTATTAAAGAAAAAATAGGTGTTGCATTGATCTCTAAGTCTTAATAGTGCATTGTGGTGTATGACAACAATAAACTCCTAATGAATTTAAATGGGATTGGGATTTGATCCATGATTTGTTGTTAAAGTGAAGGCCCATAACTTAGTGTATAGGGTAGCCCGTTAGGGCAAAGGCTTGTTAGGGAACATGGATTGTCAAAACAAATAAAAACTATCCAAAATGGACAATCAAGTCGTTTGCTTAGGTCAACTCTAAGTGGATAGGGACTGTCTTTAACGAACAGACCTATCTATTCTACTATATGTATTTTTTTAGTGTATCCTATTAGAAAATAAGGTTTTTTTTTTCAATTTATTTTCTTAAGATAAAAAATTAATTTTATACCAGATGTTTTTTCTCTTTTCATTTTTAACCTTCAATTCCTTAGTCTTACTTATAATGTGTCTTGATGAAAATGCAATAAATCATTGTATCTCATGTTTTTCCTTTATTTAATAATCAAATAGAGAACAATTTATGTAATGAAAGGGAATTTTAAAATATGTTCTTAGAATTTGCCTTATGTATAATTTACATTTCGAATTTTCTAGAATATGTCATTAAATTTATTAAAATGAGATGATTATTATAAGAAAAATACTAAAACGTGTGGTGTTTTCATTATAGCAATCCACACTGCCTAGTTTTTAGTTTTAAACTTTTTTTTTCAATTGCAATAATTTATGTCTAAAGGCATGACCAATTTATCTAAAATTGTCAAGAAAGGACAAAATTGAAACAAAGAAGACCAAAGTGTAAAATAAAGAGAATACTAGTGACCAATCTAAGATCCAAGAGAAATTTTCTTTTTAGTCCTCATACTTGCCATTTTCTTCTTTCACAGTACCTATAATTTCTAAACATTTTCATTTTGATTCAAAAGTTTATTTTCTTAACATTTCACTTCTTAAGTTAGTGTGACTAGAGAGAAAACGATTAGTTTTATTATTTTTTGATGATTTGTTTTTTGCATCCACGAGTTTGATTTAACTAAGAGAGTATGATGGTGGCTGTTTGGAACCTTAATCTCATATAGAGAAACATATCAGTTGAAAGAAAGAAATTTCCCTGCTTTGATTGTATGTTTTTAGAACTTTTTTTTTGTTTGTTTTTTGGATTGTTAAATTGGTTTTGGGTGGTTCAATAGGTGACTATTAGATGTTTTTAGATGAAAATAGAATAAAAAATAGATTTAATTTTTTCTTATTTTAAGAAAAAAATTCAACATTTTTTTGTATCAAAAGGTATTTTTTCTGTATAGCTTATTTTTAATGATTTTATTTTATTTTATTCAATTATTTTCCTATGCATGTCTCTTTTTTTTGTTGTTTTATTTAGTAAAACAATAATTCTAAGAACTAAATTTATTAAATATAATTGAGTTTATGATCCATGTTTCAAGATAGATTTTTATATTTTTATGTATCTCTCAACTTTCTAATTTACTCTTTGATTAAATATAATTTAATTTTTACTTGGTTTTCACACTAAATGATAACAATTTTTCCTAATACAACAATGCATGGTATTTTGTTTTTTCTTTGATTTTGTCTAATCACTTTCACATGTGTTTTTGTTTTTATTATATTTTGGTTAAGTAAAAAATTAATTATAATAAATAAATTTATTAAAAACAATCGGGTATATGCACCGTGTTATGAAATCAAATATCTTGATCCATATTTATCTCTTGATTTTTTTCACTTTATTCTTTAGTTATTGTTAATGAAATTTTTTTTTTGTATTTATTGACATAAATAATTCTCTATTTATTTAATGAAACATTGACATTGGCTTTTTAATTTATAATTATAATTTTTTTTATGTAAACAAAAACTTTCATACTTATTTTTTTATTTTAAAAAAATATCTAACCTGCAATGAAGGGCAAGTCAAATTGCATTCAATAAATAATTCTTAAAATATAACTTTATAATATATATAAGGGAAATGCATGTGTTTATGAATTTAACCGGTCTTTTTTTTGTTGAATCAATAAAATATAATTCTGAGTATGTTTATTCTTGGAAAAACAATATGTTTTCTTTTGGTTAAAATGAAGGCAAGATTAATGCTCAAGGAACAAAAGAAACTACCTTACAAGTTATTTATTTATTTATTTATTTTGTTAAAGACAAGAGATTTATTTTTTATTTCTTTAATTTTTTATTACATGTTGTTCATATAAACTAAAGAGAAGTAGAAAAAATCGAAATTATAACTTGGTCGGATAAATTTCCTTTGCAATCCTATGTACATGTGGCATCATTATACATATATGGTAATAAAACATCAAGGTTTTAAATATATAACAAAACAAGAGCCATCTAAAATTCTAAATTATTCTAAGTTAATGGTAGTTATTATCTGCATTTGAATTCATAGTAAAGCAACTAAGTTAACCAATGAGAATCTATCACGAAAGAAGTTCATGCCTATAAGATAGTTCTTAATGTAGTTTAAAAGAGTTGTTGGCTTATTTTATCCAAGAAAATTCCAAAATTAGACTGCGTACGGAATGATACGTCTTGTCAAGGTTTGGACAGGGTTAAAAAGCGAGCGTCCATAGTCACGTGCCCTCCGTGGCTTCCTCCTTCTTAGCCACGGGAACCAACTTTATACAATAATAACAAGTATATCATATTTATTGCTCTATATTTTATTCAATTTAGCTCATTCAATTGACTTGATGTCATGTTTTTCAGAAATACATTAATTTAGAAATTAAGTAAATTCATACACGGGATCGTGTAATGATTTATTATTTTGAATTTGAAAAATTTATTCATTCTTCATACTCTCTTGTTTCCCAATTACACTGGAGAGTAATTTTTAATATTCTAATAATGACGGTCTGATAAAGATTATCTTGTATTGTATTGGAATCAATTAAAAAAACTTTCCACCTTAAAATTAGAGTTTTAAATTAACTAATTTGAACCCAAGAAATTAATCATTTCCAACTCTAGATTCAATTCTAGATTTACTCATAGAATTTTAAATTTATATTATTGAGTTACATAAATATTAATATAATTAAATTCATTTCATATAAATAGTAGTTTAATTAAAGAAATAATCAAAGAATTAAATCAACTTGAAAGTAAAGTAGACTCAACAACTTAGAAAATTCATGGAATTTTGATTAGAGTATCACCTATAAGTTATAACTAAAGGAGATCAGAATTTTCACATATTTTTCATGAATAGAGTACTCTACATAAATTAATTGTGTCCATAAGTCAATACCTAACAATCATATATATTATATAAACAAAAGTAATTATCTTTTCATGCAATAATATAAATAAAAATATAAACAAAAGTAATTATTTAATTGAAAAAAAACCCTTTTGTGCGTTTATAAAATTCCAATCATGCTAAAAATCCTATCCATATCGAATAAAACATGTACAAACCCATTTCACAAAATATATGTGAAAATTGCAACCTATCGACCTTGAATTTCGTAATCGCATTTACAACGCATTTTCGATTCTATTCACGAGCGAGGGAGAATCTCATTTATTTTAAAGTAGAGGTAAACAGCTAATAAATATTTTCCCCTCCTCTTTTTCTACTTCTTATTTTTAAATGCTAAAAAATGTTTATGGTTATATAAGTAGAGAGTAGATAAAAGATTAAATAATGAATTATGATTAAATTTTATAATAAACTCATAACGGCTAGTAAGTGTATACAATGGCTACTAACTGTTATAATAATAAATAATAATTAATCAAAAAAATTATAATTAAATCAAAATAAATTAAATATTAATTAAACATCTGTTATATCAATATTGTATTGAAGTTTATGATATCTTGTTAATGAGGTTAACTGAGTATAAAAATATTATTTAAAAAAAAAGCTAATGACAAGATTTAGAGATTGTTTAGTATTGTATAAGCTTTTGTTATTTGCCCAACCATAAAAAAAAAAAATTGTTTAGTTAGTCAAATAACTTCTTTCTTTTTATACTGGACTCCACGTATAGTTGTGTTTCAAACCTTGATTTTGTAAAAAGTAAAATAACTTGTTTTTCAGGTTAGTGAATATGTTATGTAGTCAATTGGTCATGTAACGCTGATTTTATTCATGTAAAACATATTTATTATTATCAAAGCTTTTTTTATCTTTAATATTCATTTGATTAATGAATTTAATGTTTAATTAATGAATTTCGAGAAAAGATAAAGTCTATGAAATAAAAAATATTTTGCACATAAAATTATAAAGTTGTTATAATTATGATATTTTTATTGCATTAAAACATTGTTCTTAAATATTCCTGGTTAATGTTCTATTAAGATTGGATATTAATTAAAGTTGTTGAGGCCAATGCATATTATGTTCTTTTTTTTATGAAAATAAGTAGTTTCTCTCATAAACGGAGGTATAAAGGATATCTGATATTAATATATAGGTATTTTTCAGATGATATGTACACTGAACTAACCCGCAAGAGAATTTCATACGAAGAGATCACTTATGTCTATGGAAAGACTCTTGTGAGTCGTGATATTGTGCAAGTGATTCTTAGACTTGAGATCACCAAATTATTTTATATAGATAGTGTTATGCTTTGATCCTACCACGTGTTGTTCTAATCAAAGGTGACAAAGAGACAAATATTAGGTATACCATAAACTATATGAAGGTATTTCAGTAATAAAGTGATTCTTAGACTTGAGATCACTAAATTATTTTATATAGAGAGTGTTATGCTTTGATCCTACTACGTGTTGTTCTAATCAAAGGTGACAAAGAGACAAATATTAGGTATACCATAAACTATATGAAGGTATTTCAGTAATAAAGAGATGAGTCATTATCCAATGTAAATTAAGAAAAATATTTTATATGTTCTCAAATAGTATTAATTGTGAAATCATTGGCTAAGGTGGAATAAGTTTTAAGAAGAATTTTAAAATCTTATTCAAAGAATCAATAACTATAATGTTAAGATCTAACATGACTTGACAAAGTGGATATACTTCATGCAATAATATCTAAATTTAATCATTCTTGATGAAAGGATAATAATTACATTAAGAAACTTGTCACTGAAATGTTAAGTTAAAGCATTTGTAACCTTTTCAGTGGTGGTTCATGTGAATTACTATTAAAGGTCAAACACTTGGACAGCTAGTGGTTTGCGACAACCCAGCTTTGAAGCAAATATTCAAAGAAAAAAAAATGATCTTCAAATAATCTTCGTGTGAACCTAAACAACTCTAAATTTATCTAACGAAATCCTTCCTAAAAAAATTTAAATTTATTATTTTTGTTGCATGTATATGTTTTGAAAAGCCCAACATTTCATTTATAAAAATCTATTTTTTATTTATTTTGTATGCAAAAATCAATCATATAATAATTTTATCTAAACACATATTTTTTTTTTAAAAAAACTACTTTTTAAAAACCATTATTAAAATCAGTTTTTTTAAACACTCAATCACAAAAATTACTGAAATGTCAATCACGCACTTAAATCTAAAATTTTTGACTGGATGGGTTTTTAACTTATTATACAATGGAACCCTTTGAGGACGAAAGTTCGGTTTTTAAATCATCACCTATTAAATTACCGATCTTAGTTGCCAAAAATGGTACAAGACATGAGATAGTCAAGACCCCTAGTCATTGTCTGAACATCTAGATTAGTAGTTGACTTAAATATTCAGACAATAATATTAAAGAATAATTAAATTAAATTTCAAAATATCAAGTATTTTTGTTTATTCCTTTTAACCCGGTCAGATTTTAACTATATGAATCGGATTGCGAGTGCACAGCCAAGCCAGCTTGGGTCCACCGACCCTTTGGTTGCTGGTCATCTACCTTTCCCAGCACTGACATCACGGATAAAGTTGTTTATAGCCTGTTTTTATGTTCTAGAAGCTTTTAAAGAAAATTAATTTTTTTTTATTTTTTACTTTAAATTAATATTTTTTATTTTTTTAATATTTTTTAATATATTAATATTAAAAATAATTTTTTAAAAATAAAAAATATATTATTTTAATATATTTTCAAATAAAAAACAAACTAAAAAAATCGATATCATAATCATATATATATTCAGATACACCCATATATTTAAGATTAAAAATTTAACAATGAAATTATTTTATTTTTGTTGGTTTAAGATGGCCACTCCCTTTCAATCATGGGGTATGGATAAAATCTCACATTTTTCTGATTTAGGATACAATTCAATTGATTTTTTTTAAAATATTTTTATTTAAAAAATTTAAATTAATATTTTTTTTATTTTTTTTTATACTTACACACTTTACCGTATTATCAAACACGCATTTAGTTTTGAAAAAGTAATATTACATCTAAAGCTAATAACAAGAAGTTGTCTTTCATCTCATATAATTTTGAATCTCCGTACTTATAAACCATGGAAGTTCTTCGAGGTCGCAGGATTTTAAAACCAAAGTAAATTAAAAATCTTGTTAGCTTTACCTGTCCGAACATGTACATATATGCAA
>Ga0325404_1006431_pt1 | contig 12331 bp, 10 predicted proteins | sample PopdelMetagenome_18_FD_205664 | JGI IMG/M metagenome (GOLD analysis project Ga0325404, IMG submission 205664) | Populus deltoides microbial communities from Bellville, Georgia, United States - Xylem-Control-R1 | ecosystem: Host-associated > Plants > Phyllosphere > Stem > Wood/Secondary xylem... | reverse complement strand
CTTAGAAAACTGATACTTTCTCAATAATTTCATTTTTTTATATAATAATTGTGACTCTGGGAATATGCTTTTCTTAGCTTCAGCTAAGTCTATAGTGAATTACAACGGCAGGTTAAACTTAGAAAGCTTCCCAACCTAGCTTTGGGGAAAGATACAAAATATATATTTATTAAATATAATCCAACCTTTGCATATTTGGAAAAAAAATCTTTTTATACTGAAAATCTGTTTTGTAAAAAAAAAAAAAAACATTAAAAAAATTGCAAAATAGGTCACAGGTTTATTATCTTATGTTCTGATTTTTTTTTTTAATTTTCTCCTTTTATTTTCTCATATCAATCTTATATACATAAAAATATACGACAAACCTCCTTTCATTTCCACCAAATTAATAATAAAATTTAATTAATTAAAACAAACAATAATTTACCTTAAAATATACGACAAATAGGCTTCCTTCTTCTTATGTAAAGATGCAAAATATATATTTATTTAGTATAATCAATACCGTGATACTTGGAAAAAAAAAAAAAACTTTTTGTGTTGAATAAGTATTGGTTAAAGGCAAAAGAAACATACATCCAAAAAATGGGTAACAATTGTCCATATTAGGTTTTTGTGTTTTATCTTAATTTTCCTCATATTTTTTCATATCTATCTTATTCTTAGCAGAAGATGTCATATATATCATTTTATTATTTTTATCAAATTAATATTAATTTTTTAATAAAAAATAATAATTTAACTTATATTAAAGAAAAAACTAAAAAGATCAATGTCTTATTGTGCGTATTGCATAATAAAACAACGCTTTTTTCATCCAATATAAAAACCAAAGATGCGATGCTTAAAAGGAAAAATAGTATTTTTATTTTGTTCATTTGGTTTTATCAAAATTGAATGGCGTAGAATAATATTTTTATATTTTTTTCACAGTAAAATAACATATTTAACCTTGTTTTATTATGCATATTGGACAGTAAAATAACTTTTTTATCCTCCATTATAAAAACAGAAGATGCGATATTGAAAAGGAAAAATGGTATTTTCACATTAATCAATTGGTTTTACCAAAATTAAATGGCATAGAACAACATTTTTATATTTTTTTACACAATAAAATAACATATTTACCTTTTAAATAAAAAATTAAATTGATATACATGGATATTTTAGTATTTTTTCTTTTTCAAAACAATTAAATTATTTAAATACCCTTACAGACATTTTTTAAAAAGCTAAGGTCTAGGGGCATTTCAGTCTTTTATTTTTATTTAGCATAACAAAATGACTATATTGCTCTTAAGTAAAATAAAAAAATAAATTAAAACTAACATATTAGCAAATTCATATTTTTCTCATGATTTTTCAATTATTGTCGTGACGTGTATAAAGTTGAAAGGAGAGTATGACTCCTAAATCGAGGGAGCTTTGGATGTGTTGAGATTAATTATAAAAAATATGATTGATAAGGTTTAGGAGTCGTCACCTAGTTTATGATTACTAGAAAATCTAATAGTCTGGGAGAGTATAAGAAGAGGACTATTTGTACATGGAAAAGATATATCACCCCCGGTCCACCCACTTAAGGTAAACTACATTATTGTTTGATTGTTTTTCTAAAGTCATGTATCTATTTATTGGTTTGTTTAGGGTTCAATAAAAGTTCTCATCAATAAAAAAATCCTTATCTTATTAGGCTAAAACTTAACCTTTCTAAAGCCTATTTTTTTTAATGTAATATACATATTATAAAGATTAAATAAACATATAATTTTTATGGTATTTTTGGAATTTTGGCCAAATCCTAATTGACAATCAAAAATTTGTTATGATAACCATTAATGATTTTTTTTTTATTTTTCAAAGTATGATAAAAATACAATTTTTATTATTTTTATGAAATATGCATGAAAGTTTTAGAATTTGGCCGCATACACAAAAATAAAAATTTATTTTGTATTTTTAATAAAGAAATTTTTTTTGGATTTTTTTGAATTGTTTTTCCTGAAATTTTGGAGAAAAGTAGTTATATTTAATATCGGTTTAATATTTTACATTGTAAATCTAGAGTCCAAATATTAAATAAAATGGTTTAAAAAAAAACACGAGAGACCCATAAATAATTTGAAAATGATCCCTAATTTTTTTTCTAGAATTTTTAAGAATTATTTAGGGTCTATTTGGTAAAAGCATAAAAAAATAACCACTGCCGAGTGTTTGCCAAACACGTTCTTAACTAAAAATTAGTGGCTAAAATTATTTTAAAATCGTGTTCGGCAAACACGTTTTAAGAATAAAATATTGTGTTTATTCCTTCACCTCGTAGTACTCATAAGGTGATAGTTTGTATGATCAACCTAGTAGCCACAGAAGTTCCAAAGCAAAACATGAAGATTTTTTCTTCTTTTTTTGTTTCTTTTTGTCGTGATTTGAAATAGAAAAGACTTTTAATATCTCCTCATATATTTCTTTTAGAAGAGGAAAATAACAGCAACCCGACCTTACTTTGATAGAATATGAAGATTTTTCTTCTTTTGTAATCAGGAAAAAAAATCCTTTGTTGTATGGCTATAAAAGAACACTACATTGCCTTTCTTTTTGTTACCAACCACGCAGCCCTTCATTCTATTCTTTTATTAGTATTGCAGCGTCAACTTAGCAGTTCCTCTACAACCTCAACTTAACAGTTCTTCTGCAACCTGCTCCTAGCAGTCCAGGTATGCATGCCTCATTTCATCATTTGTTTTACAACTGCAATTTTTTTTTTTTTGCTTTCGTATGTATGTAAGACATGATTCTGAGTTGTAGACAGATTCAAAAGTCTATGACATTGGATGCATCGTCTGTTGTAGACAGATTCCATATGATTTATATGCAGATCCTCATCAAGGATTGAAGTTGGATGCAATGTTTGTTGTAGACAGATTCCACTTGATTATTCTTCTTACCATTGTCAGTATTCCAAAACCTCAACTTGGATGTAAATTATGCTTATAAAACAATCATAGCAGAGCTTCAACTTTGTTGTTTTAGTATGTGAATTGGTCTCATTCACACAGCTTTTCGGGCTTTATGTGTGAATATATATGATCTTTCAACTAGTGGTTCAGAATTGCAAATTCCTTGTTCATCAAGCATGTTTACGGTTGAAGATGTCGCAAAAGATTCAACATCCTTGTTACCAATGCTCCCTAATCGTTGCTACCATAAATTATGATATATTCTCAGCCCTGAATTGATAAATTATATGATGTGTTCTCTCAGCTCTGGATTATTTCTATAAACATTGGGAATTCAAGGTGACTTCTTCCATAGTTCTAGAATTCATCAGACATGAAGGCCAAAACAATTCCACCATTTCAGCCTTATAAATAAAAGAGCTTTTGCCAGTGTTTTACCTTCTCGTTTCCATCAGAAATCAATGTCGTTCACACGGACAGTCTTGCATATTCTTCCTACAGCTTCTCAACCATATTAGCATTTTTTTTCCAATCTTATCTTATTTTGCAAGGTTTTCTCCACTTGAATAACTCTGTGACTTGTTCATGTTCAATGAATGGATCATATCTTCAATGATATAAGTATTTGTCCCGTGTTGGATCATAACTAAATGTTCTTTGACATTCTTTGGAATTTGGATGTAGGTTAACCGCCTTGCCTAGGGTTCTCTGTGAGTTTCTTTGGTGATCTGAATTCTCTTGCTATAATATGTCACAAGGGTTGGTGCTTGAAGAGTTTTTTTTTTCTTAATGGTCACGATTGTAAAAACATTTATTATAACCCATCAATTTTAGCTATTCATAACCTTTTCTAAACATTAAAGCATCACTCTTCTTTGACTCTTGCTCAAGGTAATTTCTCACCCTTTTTTTTATTATTATCTTTAGGACATATAAATATCATGGGCTTTATAATCTTGTTCCTTATCCTTTTTTTCAAACATGCACCTAATACACATTTTTTTTTAGATGGTGACTTTTAGGAATTCTTTTTCTTTTTCTAAAAAGTTCTTGGTAATTGAGGACAAGAATCGTAGGACAAGTCTTCGCATATACGAACCTACTATTATTCGCTAAGAAGTGGTCTTCCGAAAACATCAAGTATTTGACTTCATGGTCATCAGAAACTTCTTATGAACTTTATGGTCATAGTGGTTTGCCTCAGTCATTTTTACAAATTTAGTCCTCCTTTCCACATTCAACTACTTTTTTACTTGATCTGCCGCCATTAGACTATCGTAAACGTGATGGAGATGCTACTTGCAAGGATTATTTCCCAATCTTTGATGCACTTGAGTATACTCCCAAGTATTAAGAATGACAAAAGATATTTTGAAATACTACGAGCCGATCCTCGAGAATACACGTATTCAAAACACCATTTTTGCATTCCTTTTTACATATGACTGGCAGATGAATGCTATTCTTTTTTTCTACAACCATTAGAATCTTGCTACTAACATGCTATCTACCTCAAATGGTGAGGAGTTTTTGTCACTTTGGAAATTGAAATCATGCAGCGACCTTTTTATTTCCGATACTTTTTATGATGAAGTCATCCCTTCTACTAATGAACTTAATGAATCTGATAAGAAAGGACGTTCTTTTCTTCCAAAGAGTTGCAGGTATCTATATATTTCCTTTCATAAAGAATGTGAGACCATTGATGGTGACTATGTAATGACTTTTCAAGATTACATAGATTTCTGGTTTGGAGATGACTTGAGATAGAAGGTGCCTTTCTTCATAGGTAAGTCTAGCAAAGCCAATAAGATTATTTATCCATCTGGCTCAATTGACATATCTTATATTCGCTGAAGAAAATTCATCCATCCTCTTAAAGAGCTTAATGTCCCTCTTCATATTCAAGATGAAGTTTATTTAACGGCTTTTCTTTCATAATGGCTATGTAAATTTGTATTTCCTAGCAAAGATGTTGGTTTCATTCGTCCTAGTACTTTTAAAATAGCATTTATGATGGCAGCTGGAAGGTAATTCTCTCTTGCGATACCAGTTCCTATTCATTTTCTTAGTAGTTGATTATCTTCAAAGGTCTAAAGGAAATCCAATCTGCATTAAGTGTGATTGCACGAGACATCCCTTTTCCTATTAATTTTCTTAGTAGTTGGCTTGCAGAAAAATTTGACACCCATCAAACATCCATTAGCCCTGCCAAGTTAGTTGGGATAATGAAATATACCAGCGTGGGGTTGACAAAACATTTCAATGAATCTCAAGCTAATGCTTTTTTTATAAATATTAAGAGAACTATATCTACTACATTACTTCCCCTGGCCAAAGTTGTTGTCTTGCATGATGATGGTAACTTGTTGGTCCTTAAGAGTGACTACTTTATGAATATTCAATCTAGCAATTTGACTCTTCGTTGTGATAATTCTTTTATTATTGAGCCCTATTATTTTGATAGATTCAGTAAACAGTTTGGATTTCGCCAATATATTCCCCATGACTGTGGAAGGAGAACTGAGGTTCCAACCTTGAAAGATGCATTTTAACTTTGACATAGTTTTAGTAAACTCAACACTCATTCCCAGTGCAAGCTTCCATTGTCCCCAATCGCTAAACTTCCTTTGGTGACTAAATGCTACATGGACCGATGGACTCTAAAGTGGTCCAAAGTTTGTTCTCTAGAGATGAAAATCATTTTCAAAAGTCCTACTAATGTTGCTACAATATCTTAAGGGGTAAAAATAAGAAGAATGACCCTATTTTAACAAAGAAGAAAAGAATTTCTCCTACCCATAAAAAAGACAAGCATGTAGTTGATGTTGATTTAGGCAAGAAGGATGGTGCCCATATAAAAAAGACACCATTTGTGATTCTTAATATGAAGAGAGTGAGTGCTTTAAAAGATCATCTCAAGAAGAAATTCACTAACTCCTTTGGGGGAAAGGAAATGAGCGCATAATCTTTTTCTCCATGATTGGTAAATAAAAACCTATCCTTTTTCCATGTGCCTTGTTAATTTTTTTTTTTGAGATGCTCAAAATAATATACGTGTAGCAAGAGAAGGAAGACGATGTTGAAGCAATTTTAAATGTTGAGGACATTGAACATGAAGATAATGATCATCATTGGAAACGTTTAAAATGTACCAAGAAGGTGTTTAATCCTTGCAACTCGAGTTTTTTCATAGAGTCCCTAGTGCATCAATTATGCTAGACAATGTTAATGAATTGGTTTGACATTTTCTTTACTCTTCAATTCATATTACTTGTCATATATTAACCTAACTTTTTTTTTTTCTTATTGTTCCTTGTTTCAACTTGGTCAACAGGACCTGAGGAATGACTTTGATATGTATATTGAGCTGAAAATGAGTGTTGCTTATGTCACTAGCCTTAATCTTTTCAATAATTTAGCTGTCGGGAATGAAAACTTTCACCCTTCATCTAGTTTACCGTATGAGCAGTCTAATCATTGATCTATAGCACCACCTTCACCAATCCTTAATAATATAGGGACTAGCTTGCGTATTCCTGGACCTGCTATTGCCTTCAAGCCTTCAGGAGTTACTTGGTATTGTGCTAATGACATAATAAGTGAGATAAGATCTGAATTTGCTATTAAATGTTGGGAGAGCATCAGAAATAAGATTGTTCATACACCAGTCCATTGTATTCCTAACTTAGCTGGTTAAGTTGAGAAGATCCTCCACTCCATAGAGGATATAAAGGTTGATTGCTCCTTTATTAGAAGAATAGTGATTGAGGTGATTGAAGATGCTAAAAAGTTTATCCACTTAGAGTTTTAACTATCTCCTATGACAACATCGGTGGAACGAGCTTTAAACATTGAAAAGCTTGAAGTGAAGCTAAAAAATTCTGAAGCTTTTAAAGAGAAGACATCTAGATCTATTTCCACCACTCATGCTGAGATAACAAAAATAAAGGAACAATTGATGGAGCCGTGAAGCAAGACGACTAAGTTAGAGTCATCCGTCAAGGCGTATGATGAAGAACTTTATAAGAGAAAACTCACCACAATATCCTCTTCCCCTATGATAAGTGAAACTGACACAATCATTCTTCAAAATTTAAAAGGAGTGTTAAAGACCAAACAAAAAGAGTTAGAAGGACAACGTAAGCCATAATATGTTAACGGTTTCTTATGCTTTGAATGCTCTTTTGTTTTGTTTTGGTAACATGAGCTTATAACTTTATGTTGAGAATACATACTTTATGTAATAAAATCTTTCTTTTTATTAATAAAGTCTATATTTTGCCTTCACTTGCATGTTATTATCTGGATTTACATGTTATGATTGTGTTTTGAGGTTTATTTATTCCTTTTTTTCCAAGTGAACAATCATATAGGTTCAGATAGTTTTAAAGGATGGTGTGACTGTACTTAGAATAATTTCTAAGTTGCCTACGTGTCTTTGTGAATAAAGGATCAAGTCACAACATAGTTTAAATGATTTTTTTTATCAATAACTTTTTTTTGTGTGACTGTACTCAAAATGAATTCCAAGTTGCCTACGTACCTTTGTGGATAAAGAATCAAGTCATAACATAACTCATTTTTTTCTTGTTTTTTTATTCCTTTCATAGTTTTAGCTTGTGACAGGCTAGGAGTTACATCAGATTTCAAGCATGGTATCTTTTCAAAAATTTTGCGATGATAGGCCCAATCCTCAATCTAAAGCTTATTGTTATTGTACCTTAAGATGCTTTCATCTAAAGCTTCAAGTTCTTCGAGGCATAGACAAACATTGTCTTCATTAGAGAGTCCTTGGATTGCAATTCTTAAAGATGGAATTTGAAATTCTATTGGAAGAACAACTTCAACCCATATACCAAGGAATTTGGAGTAGCTTGAGTTGATGTTTGGATTGTAGTACGATAAGCCTATAATGCTTATCCAATTCTATCATACCAATCCTTTTTTAAGCGATTCTCCACATTCTTAAGAATATTGCATAAGGTCTTGTTAAAAGTTTCTACCAAGCATTAGCTAGAGCATTGTATATGAAAGAGTTATGTTGTTTGAAACTGAACTGCGCATACAATTTGTCCATGGTTGTATTGTAGAACTCATTTCCATTATTAGTTATGATATATCTTCGTACCCTATAACAGTATATGATGTTTGTCTGAATGAAGTTTACAACTATTTCTTTCGTGACGTCTTTTAATGTTGCAGCTTCTACTTACTTTGAGAAGTAATCTATTATGACCAATATTCAAAGATGCCCCCTAGAGCTTTTTGGCAATAGTCCTACCACATCAAGCCCCCAAGCATCAAAAGGCTAAGAAATAACTGTTGGGTGTAAAGGCTCGGGTGGTTGATAGCTCAAATTAGCATACAATTGACAACTTTTGCACTTTCTAGCATAGTCTATGCAATCTTTCACCATTGTAGGCCGATAATACCCCATTCTTTTAATTTGGAAATGAAGTTTAGGACTTGACTGGTGTGCTCCACAGATCCCTGAGTGTGTTTTTTCTAGTGTAGCTTCTTTTTCTTCTTCGAGATAACATAAAAAGACTCCATCAAAAGAGCGTTGATAAAGAGTGCCTTGGAAGTATATGAAGCGAGAAGCTATTTGCCTCACCTCTGTCTTATGGCGTAGGTCTTTAGGTATTTTATCATGTTTCAAATAGTCGATAAGCGGCTGGTACCAGTCCTCTTTTTTTATCTTATAGATAGAAATTGCACCAATTGTTCTTTCTCTTTTACATCATGAGTTATTGGTGGAACAACCCATCTTTGACATATAGAGACTTTTATTTCCTCACTACCTGATGTTAATGTTGATGCTATATTTGCTAAGACATTGACTTGCTTATTCTCTTTTCATGGTACATGTTCTAAAGTGACACAATCAAGTGATGCTACCAATTTTAATGCATACTTGTGATATGAGATAAATAGGCATCCTGATACCAGTGCTTGTAAGACAGATGGATTTAACAAGTATTTTTTAATCTTGGTGAAGGCATCAGTAGAAGCTTTATCCTAATAAAATGATGTATTCTTCTTCATCAAGTGGGTGAATGGTTGACATTGACCTGGTAAGTTAGAAATGAATCTCCGTATATAGGCTAATTTCCTTGAAGACTCTTCAATTCATGGATGTTTCTTGGTTCTGACATTTTTAGAATGACATCGATTTTAGACTGGTCAATCTCAATTCCTAGATGTCGAACAATAAACCCTAGGAATTTGCCTGAGGACACACCAAATACACATTTTAGTGGGTTCAGTTAGTTGGAATCAACATAACCGTTCAAATACCAGATGAAGATCTTGCAGATGATTTTCCTTTTCTTTTCATCTCTCCATGAAGTCATCAACGTAGCATTCAACATGTTGATGAAGCATATCATCAAAAATCTTCGACATCGCTCTTTGATAAGTGGCGTCTGTATTTTTTAAGCCAAAATGTATGACTTTATAGATATATTCCTTTCAAAGTACTAGAAGTTCGTCTTCTCCTTATCTGCGGGTGCCATTCGAATTTGATTATAGCCAGTTGAACCATTCATGAAGGTTAATCTTTCATGGCCTGTGGTAGCATCGACCATGATCTCGGTGATTGGAAGTGAAAAGTCATCTTTGGGAAAAACATTGTTAAGGTCTCGAAAATCCACCCAAACACAGATTTGTACAGTTTTTTTACCAGAACAATATTTGAAATTGATGTAGGATATTTGACCTCATGAATGAAACCTGCTTGGATAAGTTTGTTGAATTTAGTCTCAATCTGTGAGATGAGTTCAGGATGACAGTGACGCTAGGTTTGTTTTATATGTTTAGCCCTATTTTTTACTGCTAATTAATGGACAATAACCCTTAGGTCTAAACCTGACATTTCATCATTAGACCAAATGAAGATATCTTGATACTCCATCAAAAGTTTCATGTAATTCGTTTCCTCTTCAGGTGTTAAGTTTGCAATAATGAAGGTTGTGCATGGGTTTTTAACAGTTCCTAAGTTAATCTCTTTAAGCTCATTCACTGTAGGCTTATTTTCTGATTCAAGAGAGAGCAGAGCTATCTTAATATCTTATTCGACGATAAGTTTATCAATATCTTCTTCTTCGACGATACATTATTTCATTTGTTTTTCTTTATTAGAGGGATTTGTGATCACTATCGTATGTTTTTCCCTTTCAATATCACCTCAGCACTCACCACCCATTCGTATTGTCTCTTTATATGTGAAGGTATTTTGCTACGAAGATCTTTTGAACCATCCATCAAATTTGGTTGATGATAGAGTAAACATTGTCATCTTTTGACTTCGATTGTCTAAGTTTTGTAAAGATTGATGTGCATTTTAGTGTCCTTCCATTCTTTTGGGTTCTAATCTTGACAAAAACAGAAGCACGAGTTGTAGTCACACTAAGACAATCCCAAACTAAAGCTCTAAGAGGTGTAGGCTGACTTTATTGTTTTTCTTTCACTTCTTCCACACTTATGTATTGTGAGGCTTTTTCACTAATTTGAAAATGCAACGGTGTGGAAGACTCGTACCCAAGACCATCCCTTAAAGTTTTGCTAGAAGTTTTCTTCTCTCTCCAAACCTTCCTAGTCTTTATAGAAACTTGTTTACCTTTGAGTTGAGTCTTATTGTCATCATTTGCTAAATTATTGATGTCTTTATAACTATAACCAGCCCTGGCTAAAAGCTTATAAGCATTGGAATTGAAACCATTTACCCGTTTATTAAGGTGTCCTTTAAGATTTGTAACAACCACCTCAGTCTGATGAACAAACCCTTTTAATAAAGCTTTTGAGACATTGTTCAATGTGAGATTATTAGCTAACAAGGTCAAGTTTTTGAGCCCCTTGTTGATCTTCTTTTCATCCTCAGTAAAAGAAGATTAACTCTCTTTTCTTGTTGATATTGGGATATATTGGAGTACTATGAGTCTACATGATACCTTATTGTCAACAAAGTTTTCTACCACCTTTTCTTTTCCTTTATTCTTTGTTTTACGAGTCACTCTTTTATTTGCAGATGACTTATGCCCTTTTGAGCTTTTAGAGTAAACTTTTCCCTCTCCTGGATTGTCAGGTGGGGATCGTAGTTTTTTCATCACAATTGACTTCAAATAGAACTTTGTGTCAGCAAAGTGAGCTTTAGTTATGGTAAAAGGGTCGGTGTTCACCACTATCTTTCTCACTTGTCCATCTTGACAATACTTAAAACATTGGTGCATTTTCATGTATCCATGGTCTTCCAAGTAGCATGTTGTAAATAGTTTTGGAATCTATGATATGGAAAAGTGTATTGGATTCCATATCTTCCATGTGTATCACAAGTCTTATCTTTCCTGTGATGTTTTGCCCTCCTTGATTAATACCTTGAATCATCAGATGACTAGGGAAGAGTTCATCCATAGAAATCCCAAGCTTTTTTATAGTCTTAAGAGGTAGTATGTCGAACCATCATCCACCAAGATACGATTCACCATATTTTAATCAATATATTCTTTAATTAAAAGAGGCCAATTATGGAGTTTTGATCCAAGTAATAGGTCTTTATCGTTGAGGATATCTCTGTGGTGTATACACCATGAGATAAGTTTGAAGAGTCATCATGATTTTCCTTCATGATAGGTCCAATAGAGTTTTCTCTTCACCAACATGATAATAAGCAACAAGTATATTTTCCATCCTTCTTATCTATATTGGCATGTACTCATTTAGTGTAACGAGCTTTCTTAAGTTTTGAGTTGGAAAGACCTCTCCAAATAGTATGGATTTTTCTCGAATCTTTCGACGTATCGGCTCATCAATTAGCTTCCTCACCATCAAGATTCCCATTATAGTTGGCTTTGTCATTTGGATGTGCTTCTTCCTTTCTCTTCTAAGTGTGACTAAAGTCCATCATTCGTCATCATAATTTTCAGATGAATCAAGCTTCAAGTTGCCAACTTTAGGCGCAAGGGTTATACATGAAGTTTGACTAGAGGATACGGTGAAGCTCGTAAGCAAAATGACGTCAATTTCTATAGGTTTAAAGAAGCCGAAACTTATTGTAGGGAACGACTGGTGTGGGCCTAAATTAACAATGGTTTTGATAATAGAGGCTTCTATTTCTTCATAAAAAATGATATCCTCATTGTCATATAGCCTCATGATTTTGTCTTTTAGTATAAAACACTTCTCTACGAGATGGTTGATTTAGTGATGATATTTCAATAATTCAAATTGTCCACTTGGTTTGTGTCACGGGGCTATTTTTCGCTATGCGAATAAACCCGTGCGGCAGCCTAGTCCCTCGCTAGACTCAGCCTTCCCTCGCCAATCTCACTCGTGTTTGCCTAATAACTAAGCAAGCGGAATACACAAGC
>Ga0325404_1006430_pt1 | contig 12332 bp, 11 predicted proteins | sample PopdelMetagenome_18_FD_205664 | JGI IMG/M metagenome (GOLD analysis project Ga0325404, IMG submission 205664) | Populus deltoides microbial communities from Bellville, Georgia, United States - Xylem-Control-R1 | ecosystem: Host-associated > Plants > Phyllosphere > Stem > Wood/Secondary xylem... | reverse complement strand
TATTTTACATAAACAAACGGAATCTTGACTTTGAACTATCTAGTACACGTTTCTCCACCAAAAATTTGTTGGTCTTGTTTCTCTAAGCTATCATTTTTGGATTTTTAACCTAGAAAACAGGAACAGAAGCCTGGACAAACGGAGTGAATGGCATCCATCTTCCACCATGTAAATCATGGGATGGGCTTACAGATTCCAACAACTAAAGATCCAAGAATCCCATAATCCGGGCTGAGAATTTCAGACCAAGATCTGTTAGTTTGTTTTCTTTTTTAGACGAAACAGTAAGCCCAAGTTATTGGACCCCAGCTTAAGAACACACACAGAGTCCTCTCCTCTGGCACATGGCTGGCTCCTTGTTACAAGACACAGAACAAACACAAACGGATTTCAAAATCCACTGTAAACTAAATAACACCTGTTTAATAATTTATTTCAAGTCCGTTTTTTTTTTTCTAATTTTTAATTTTTGAGAAAAAAAAGGGGAAAAAAATAATCAAAATCACAGTCTGTAAGCTCAGAGTCTATCCGTCAGCTAAAGAGGATGATAAATCTTTCCAGTTTCTGCATCTTAAACGGCATCGTATTTAGTTCTTAAGCTAATTATTTAGTGTTCTAAAAATCTCTGCAGCCAAATCCAACTAGTGGCTTTGAAATTTAGGGCTTGTTTTGCGGTGGCGCTGAGCTAAAGGAGTTTTGTTTTGGGTATCAAAGCTGGCTATGGATTACGAGCCTTACGATAGCAGTGGTGAGCTTCTACCTGCAAAGATCAAGCCTTTTTGTGTTTCTTTATATGGGTTTTTGTTAAAAAAAATATATATATCTAGTGAGTTTCTTAGAGGGTTAAATAATGGGTTTTTTTTTTTATTGATTAGGGTTAGGGTTTGGTTGAATTTTGATATGTAAACTGTTGGGTTTTAATGAGGTGTTTGCAAATTGATTGGTTTTTTTTTTTTGGAGGAAAAAGATGGCATTTTTTAGATAGGAAGTGTGAGATTTGTTTTTGAAAGATATTGTTTTTTGAGGTTTATTTGATGTTTGAATTGGTATCATTCAGGCAATAGTGAGGTGTGATAGTGATTATGATTGGTATTGGAGTCTTATTTTATTCAAGTTAAAATTGTACTTTTGAAAGTATAGTTTTCGCAAGTTGTGCTTTGGTAATTGAAGTTTGTTGGATTTTGGTGATGGGCAGTAGTGTTTTGGGTGTTCTTTTGAGTGTTGAAATTAGAAACTTTAGTTATAAATAGAAAGCTTGAGCAACTTAAAGAGTGTAACTTTCTGCCTTTGGAGTTGTAGCATTTGGGTGTGCTGCAGAGAGATTAAACAAAATGATGCACTGTTTTGATTATTGGTATCGGCATTTTGTTTGCTTTTGAACAATGTTGAATGTCAACTTCAAAATACAAGCGAGCTTTTAGCAGTTGTTGATATGCAAGTAGCTGAATACCCTATCATGCCATTGATTACACTTTGAATATGGATTTTGTTTCCTAGCTTTGGGTTTCTTTTATAATGTTAGTACTCTGCTATTCAAATCTTTCTTTAAACCTGAGCTTTTTATCTTCTGGAAATTCCCTTCATGTAACTTTCATCTGGAATTTGTGCTGTCAATGAGTAAAATATAATATGGGCTTTGATTTTTGGAAATCTTGCCACTGATTGTTTTATAAAGCAAAGCTTAGAATTTTTTATTCAACAAACTTGATACTAAATGGTAGAGAAAACCTGAATGCAATTCAGTGATAGTGTGGTAATGACCTTCAATGAATCTTCTCTAATTCCAAACAAAATCATTTGGAGGCACAAGCTGCCAAAATTATCAAGATTCTTGAATCTTTAGAAATAAGGGCATCAGCCCTCATGGAATTCATGTTGGTGATGCTTCTGTGAGAAAGGCTTTGTGCTTGGACCTTGCACTTTCAATGATTAAATACCTTATTTAAAGCCTCTTTCAAGTCATTTTATAATCCTGTTTTTGACTTTGCTGGATTCCAGGAACTGATGATGATCTTCCCCCGTCACATCAAAACAGAATTCCCAGAGGGGGTCGTGTGGCAGGGAATGGAAGACCAGTTGGAGGTTCAGTCCCTTATCCTAGAATGTATGGTGAAACTGATATGGAGACTCAAATTCACCAACTTGAGCAAGAAGCGTACAGTTCAGTTCTAAGAGCATTTAAAGCACAAGCTGATGCCATCACTTGGGTACTTCTTGTCATAATATTTTGGTGAATTCTAATAACTTTAAATTTGTCCCATCAGGTTTAAATTAACAGCTACATTATATCTATTTTCTTCAGGAGAAGGAAAGCTTGATAACAGAGCTTAGAAAGGAGTTGAGATTGTCTAATGAGGAGCACCGAGAGCTTCTTGCTCGGGTTAATGCAGATGATGTAATACGGAGGATAAGGTATGATTGGATGATGAAGCAATCTTTTCTTTACTTTGCAAATGAAACCCCTTTTGTTTGATCAGAGCGGGTATTGGTTTATTTTTTTTTTGTATTTAATGTGTATGATTTTGGGCAATGCCATTAGGGAATGGAGACAGGCAGGTGGGCATCAATCTGGCATGCTCACTACAGGTCAAGCTGTTCATGATCCAATACCTAGCCCTACTGTCTCTGCATCTCGCAAGAAACAGAAGATGACATCGTCAATACCTTCTCAGTCCTTTGTTGGGCCTTCTCCATCATTTCACCCACCAGCAGTGTCTGCATCGCACCAGCCATCTTCATCTGCTGCTAAACGTGGACCGGGAACAGGACCCAAGGGCAAGAAGCAAAAACCTGTGAGTGAATATTCTTGAGACTCAAAAGCTGGCAAATTCTACTCATTTATACGTCTATTTTCTTAATAATTCTTTTTTCCATTTCTCAGGGTTTACCTGGTGCTTCTTCAATGAAGTCCATTCCATACCCATCATCAGGTCCATCTGGAAGAGGGCAAGGTGCAAATAGAATATCTTCCGGTGCTGTTCCTGAAGGTGCTGATCAATATATTGGGAAGAGAGTCAAAACTAGGTGGCCTGATGATAATCATTTTTATGAGGCTGTTATAACTGACTACAACCCAATTGAGGTATGTATGCTTATTGATTTAGGCTTTTTTTTTTTTCAAGTGGTTATGTAGCTCACTTATAACCATTGTTAGGGGCGGCATGCTCTGGTATATGATATGGGAACAGCAAATGAGACATGGGAATGGGTTAATCTGTCAGAGGTATATCTATTGCTTTGTCAATCGGTTATTTTATTTTAACTTTTTTCTTGTTTTGTTTCTTGTATGGACTGTGCTTTTGAACTGCAATTTAGCCCTGTAAAACCATATTGCCTAAAGCTTTTATATTGTGGGATTTGTTTTCACTGATGAAAAAGAAATGAAAAGTAGGTTGCACCTGCATTATGTTTCCAGAGTAACAGACCTCAAATTGTGAATGAATGTGTTTCATAATTGCTGTACTTAACTGATACTTTTTATTAAATTCTTTAGAGTTGCTTAACCCTGACTTGGATAATTCTTTGCTTTGAGAAGGCAATTCCAAATATTTGGACTTGTCTGGTTTCTTTTCTACTCTTGTGGATTATGCCTAAGATTGCAATCATTGAAGTAGTTAGTTTATGATTCTTACATTGCAAGAAGCAAAAGATTGCTCATATCAGAAGGTTGATGAAGTAGCTCAATGATGTATCTGAAAGTATGATGAAATGGCATGAAGGATGACAGTTATTTTATAACCAAATACACACACACACACACACACACACACACACACACACACACATGTATGGATGTATGTATGTATGTATGTATGTAGCTTTCTGAACCAGAAAACAAGCTCCAAGGTTTACAAAGACAGCATGCAAGCCTTTTGTAGAAACGCATTAATAAAATATCATGTAGATCCAGCGTTCAAACAATTATGGAGCATGGTACAAATATTCAATTTGGGATCAACTGTTTAGACCATGAATAAAAGAGGTGGTTTCTGTTTAAACTTCCATTGACTGACATTCTTTTTCTTGCAGATCTCTCCTGGTGATATACAATGGGTAGATGAGGACCCTGGAATTTCTCATCGTGGCAATTATGGTGGTTCAGGGCATGGGATAAATAGGGCAATGGGTCGGGATGGTGGTCCTGGTCCTGGAAGAAGTAGAGGGGTAACAAAGGGTCAATCCAGGAAAGATTTGTTGCCTTCACAGAATGGGATTGGAAAAAAGGTGCCTGATGATATCCAAATTCTTCATACAGATACTCTAATCAGAGAAGTAAGTGAAAAATGTTGATGAATTCAAAATGTGTAACTTTTTGCACAGGTTATTTAATCAATTGTAAATTTGAACAGGTAGAGAGAGTCTTCAATGCAAATCATCCTGATCCTCTTGAGATTGACAAAGCTAAGAAAGTATTGAAGGTCAGACAAAAAACTGTGGTGGATTCTTTTGCCTGTTCCCAATTTCTTTTCCACTTTCACCAGCATATTCATCAAATTTGCATATCTGAGTGGTTAATTCTCTCAAATCAGGATCATGAGCAAGCACTTGTTGATGCAATTTCAAGGCTTGCAGATATTTCTGATGGTGAAAGTGGTACGTATCCTACCATCTTGTAACTTTCTCACATGCGTACTTTGCCTCATGCCAGTCGGTTTTCAGATAACTGAATAATAGTTGTGTGCTTGTAAAAACTATTTGATATGATATGACTAAACAGTTTCCAAAATAAATAATCATCTGCATGTTGAAGAAGTAGAAGCATTTCTGGCCGCCCTAGATTCAGATGACCATCATTCTCTATAACCCTCTTGTTCATATCACTCTTGAGGTTAAATTTGAACTTCTTACATAGGCTGTCTCAAAGATCTTGTTTCGGCAGAGGTAGTTGGGAACAGATATACTATCCTGGTTACTATATGTTTCCCCTTCGTATATGTTTTTTAGTTGCTAATTCTATTTTTACCACACATGGTTAAGGCAATAATCCTTCATTCAAAGCTGATCTTTACACAACATTTGAATTACATACTTCTCCCTTTCCATTTCTGAAACCACTAATATTATTTTCACCAAACAAGTAAGTTATAAAATTTCTATAACAGTGGACAAAATTCCCGTGATAATACTAGACCAGTAGTAGTCCTTGGATAGAACTTCATCCTGTTTGTTGAATGCATATGTGATAATTTGTCTGAAAACAGATGAGGGTGGTCGCCGATATGGGCAGGCATTGGAGAGAGGATGACAGAACCAGATAACAGGGTAGCAGTGACTCATGCAATGGTAGAGAGACAGATCTGACTTTGAAGAATGTCCACCTTTTTGTATAAATCCTCATTAGAATTATATATTCTTCCCCAACATGGAATTGCTCTTGGTTTGGTTGGTGTAGGATAGGTATTAATGTAGGAATCAAATTGTTGTAGCCAGGTGAAAATTTCTTTGATAACAGTAAAATAGTCACTTTTTGATTGTGTAACATTGTTCATTGATCCGTATTTAGTGTGCTATAATGTATAAATTCTTTTTGTTTTTGCCAATTTATGTTCATGCTTGCTGCAAATGACTGCTGCTCTTTGCTGTCACCTCAATGAATGGAACCGTCTTTCTGATTTTGTTGTTGATTATGAGCCAAATATCGATTTTTGATCATTTTTTGGTGTTTATGAAAAAGGTGTGTGGTTCATAAACAAAAACCTTTTCATGGAAAGCAACGTGGACACAAATCTTGAGCAAAAAGCTGGGTGCCCTTGTGTCTCTCGTAAAAAACTCGAATGGTATTAAAGTGTGCTCAAGAAGTGGGATAAGTCACGAAACCTTGTCATATCCCACTTGTGATATTCTATGGGCACCAATAAGAGCGGATAAAAAAGAAGCAATGATGCTCCCTACGCCTCAGCCATCATCTGGCCCCTTGTGGTGGGAGAGTGACCTTTGAGTCACCACAAAATATGGATCACTTTTGGACTATTTTACGTTGTCTTTTCTTGATGATGATTTTAAAATTTAATTTTGTAAATCTAATTAAAAATTGTAATAAAAAAAGACAATAATTAAATTTAATGTAAAAAAATAATAACTCACTTCGTTATTTAAGAATGAGTCAGGCATAGAAACCGAGGAGATGCGAAAAGAAAAAAAAAAAGTTGATAAAGTCACATTAGAGCTTTGTTGTGAAAGTCTTTGCCTAGACAATTCCAAAAATACAAAGAAAAATTACTTTTAGAGCCCGGAAGAAACCACACATGCCATCACAGTGTAGCAATCTTCTTCACATATTGATGCTTGTGTTACAAGCACTTGTCAATTTTTCCTTCTCATTCAATTTATTCCGTGATTTAGCAAAAAGAAAAGGGATGAACATTTGTTTCAATTTCAACTCAATGCTGGAACTTATTCTTGACATCATTAGAAATTCATATCAAGCTAAATGAAATAAATCATCAAGTTTAATTTCAAATCAACTCGACGTGAAATGACTCAATTGAAAAAAATTAAATCAAGTGACTAAAAAAATTTAAATAATCAAGAACAAAAAAAGAAAAATATCATGAGTAACTATTGCAATTCACAATTGATTGTCTTCCTTCTATGTTGCACTTCAATCATTTTTTTTAATATTTCTTCCATCTCACATTATCTTGCTTGTTCATGATTTTAAATATCATTTCATAGTTTATCAAACGTCAATTTTGTAAAACTAAACTATAATTATTACTAAAAATAGCAATCAAAAGAATAATAACCAAATTTAACATTAAAAAAATGACAACTCACTTTGCTATTTTAGAAAGAATCTAGTGTAGAAATCGAGGACATAAGATAGGAAAGAGAGAGAGAGAGAGAGAAAAAGAAGAATGAGTTATTGGAGCCATATTAAAGCTCTGTTGTTATCACACGCTACCGAGTAAGGAATCCCCTATCGAGACAATTCCAAAGATACCAAGAAATGTTGTTTTTAGATCCCCAAAAAAACCACACATGTTGTCATAATATAACAATCTTCCTCACATGTTGGTGTAAGTGTTACAAGCACCTGTCACTTTTTTCCCTTCATTCAATTCATTCCCTAATTTGACATAAAGAATCAAGATGGATATTTGTTTCAATTTCAAATTTAATCCTTAAAAGTTTTAATTGTTTTAGATCAATAAAACTAAATTTTATTTTGCCAAATCAATCATTGACCTAGCATTGGATCTTTTTCTCAACATAACAAGAATCTCGTATCAAGCCAACCAAAACAAATAATCAAGTATAAACTCAAATCAACTTCATATAAAATGATCAAATTGAAAGAAAAAAAAAAGTTGAGTGATTTAAAAAAAAACAAAGAAAATAAAAAGGGAAACATTATGCGTTACAATCCATAGTGAATTAGTCTTGTTCCGCATTAAAATCACTAGATGTTTTAGTATCTTTAATCATTTTATTTGGTTTGGATTTGAGACTTGGAATGCAGAGGTTTTTCCATTTTGCAAGTTCCCACAGCCTCGTATTTATTTATGTTGACATTTGGCAAATTGTATATGCAGGATTGTTACCAGCTTATCTTGAGCTCGACAAGTTCGCCAAGGGAGGCTTTGATTTTCAACAGTCCAATGAAATTGCCACCGCACTTCGTAGGGAAAGTTTATGCCAAAACAGAGATTTCCCATGAATCATGAGTATAATACCACCTTCGTTGTGGTTTCAGAACTATGAAGATGGGAACAGAATTATGCAGAGAAATGGAGCTCTGGATTCTGATTGTTATGGCTTCATTATGCATAGGTACGAGAAGAAAAGAATGTTCCGAGTTAGTTATGGTGCCTGCAGCCACCATACATGAAATTTAGATCTGGCCCATTGTCTGTAAGTTTTTGCTACCCTGTTTCTCTCTGATCTCAGATTGTGCATGTCTCTGTTCGTCTTCATTTTTAGCTGTTTTTTTCCTTTTCCAGTATCTATCAACTCTAGAAATAAGCAGACTGTTCATGGGGGACGTGCTTTTCAGCAAATTTTCTTTCAACAGTTCTTGATTTGGATGATGGCTGGCCGTGGGTAAGAGATCTCTTTTAAATCAATTGAACAATTGAATCTCTTATTCATACAATTGTTTTGGAAGATGTTCTCACCATCATTCTCTTTAAGCAGGTTTTGGAGAGAGGAACAGAATAATTCAAACTGACGGTACATTCAGGGACATTGCCTCCGTTTTTGAAAATTAGTCCAGTTCTTAGAAAATGCCTATTCCTGCCATGGAAATTCGAGTCAAGCAAGAGCAGTCCTAAGTACAAGAACATCTGGAAAGTCATTAACGGATAATTATCAGTTCAGTCATTCAAATTAAACAGAGGACTTGAGTGCAAGTCTTCTATTATTCTTGCTAATTATCATTAAGAGTTAATCAAGAAGCCGAGTCTTTTAAGATCTTTTGCTCAACAAAACTTTGATCACTCTCGAATGGCACAAAATGTAAATGACTAGCAAGGAAAAATAGGTGGAAAACAAATTATGCTTTTCAATTCCACTAATACTAAGTATAAAAAGAATTAGAGTTGATATAATGTTACAGTGACTAAAAGATCAAATAACCGCTAACAGATCGAGTGGTCAAACACTACACTACACTACATAGTATACAGAAGAAGCCACAGCAGCCATTTATTACCAATGTTTACCTCCTAGACCGCTTTCTTGGCTTCTTCGCCGCCTCCTTTCCGCCAATGTCCCTCCCACGCTTTCCTGAAACCCTACTCACCTCTGCTGCCTTCTTTGATGGCCTCCCAACGTTCCTCTTAGCGGGACTACTCTCCTGCTTTCCTGGTTTTTTCTCACTACTTTTCCTCAACACTCTATCCTTTCCTGTCTCTCCTTTCCCACCACTTCCTTCCTTCTTGCGCTCTCCACCACCATTACTAGCCACTCTACTATTCTTCTTTGGTGTCTCTGCAGGAGAATTCTTCTTTATTCTCTTCAGGAAATCAACTGCGCTTTTTTTCTTCTCCAATGTTAATGCCTCACCTTTCTTCTTTTCGATTTTAGGAGTTTCAGGCTTATCGGGTACAACAGCTTTTGAGTCAGGGCTTGTATTTTGCTTCTTGCTCGGAGAACTGGAACCTTTCGCAAGATTCTTCTTGCCTCTCCGTGTACTTCTTGCACCAGTTACAGGCTTCTCGTCAGATTTCTTCTTTAGTAAACCCTGCTCAACAGTAGGCGGTTTCAGATCATTAACCGATTTGTTCTCATTGCTTTGTTGTTGCTGCTGCTCAATCTTTTGCCCTAAGCTAGATGAGGAAGGCTTGACAGATATTGAACTACGTTTACGACAGACTATAACAGGAATTGAAGACTTGTGTTTAGCGAGCAATGAATCTGATCTTTCAAGTTCGCTTTTCGGTTGAGGTGGGATATTTTCTGGCATTACAGAGGAATCAGAGCTGTGGGTTTCTTTTCTCATTTCATTTGACACTAGGGATCGGAGTTCATGGGCGGCGAGTGATTGAACAGAGTGTTTGGGAAAGAAAACTAAAGCATTGTTGAAGAGAAGCAAAAGATCTCGGAAGAACAAAAGACTTGAAGAAGAGTAGGAACCTTGTTCCAACTTTGTTTGTATTGCTTCCAAGTCCATATGCTGCCGGATCATGTCTTTATACACATCCATTTCCTGGAGTATATTACATATGGTTATGAGTTTACTGCATTATCAATGATATAAAGATATCACTTGCAAGCACAAACTTGAACATACGTGAAGCATTGCTGTTTTAACCCACCTTTGTTCTTTCCTCAAAGGTGTGGCTTTGGCAAAAATTATTGCACAAGCCCAATTCATGGGAGCCCATGGTCTCATCATTGAACTGGGCCAAGAGATAATCTTTCTTTGGATGGGAATTGTTTTAGAGGTGGGACAACATTGTGGGCCCAGAAGCTAATGTTGTCCAAACTTAAAAACAAAAGTGGGTGAATGAATAGTTCAACAATTATAGAGAAAAAAAACCCCTTAAAGTTGATGATTAGGTTTAATTGGTTAACCAGGATTTTGATCGAGGAGTTAATTCATTGGACCAGTCCGAGGTTTAAAATAGTAAGTGAATGGGAAGGATGGCTCCAGGGGCTAATGTGGTAGTGAGTTATTTCGGTTGAAGGAAGGTGGGTTATGAATTATCAATGATATAATAATATAAAATATGAGGATTGGTGCTAAGGTATGTAATAACAACCCACTAAGAGAACAGGGCTATTCACGTTGCATGAACTTAGGTTTGACCTTAGAAAAATCATTGATTTCTTGTTTTTCTACAAGTTCAAAGCTTGAGAATTATCTAATAAAGAATTTCGGCTAATTTTTGGGAGAGAATTGAGTTGATCAGAGAAGACGAGAGGGGAAAAAGCAAGGAATATATGATAATGGGAAAAGACAGGAAAGCAAACGGTCCAAAAATAAGTTTTTTTACAAAAAAAAATAAATAATAATAATAATAATATATGGTCCAAAATACTGAACACTCGTGAATATTTAATTCCACCTGGTCCTAGTTGTTGACCGGCAAAACTTGCTTCTTTCACAAAATCCCCCCTCAAGAAACGGCTACAAATTAGGTTTACCAGAATCCTCTTAAGATATGAAGAATAAATAAAACACTAATATCGATGAAACCATTATATTAAAAAGGAAAGAAAAACAATAAATCTAATGGTTTAATTGCTATCGATATTTGCTAATACAAATAAGTGTGTGAAAAATAAAAGAAAAATTATGTAAAAGAAAAGCCCATGCGTACCTGGTTTTCAAGCAGGCTTTCAAATAGAGAACCATTTTTGTGGGCCCTAATCATCTCTAAGAACCCAACCAACGGCTCAGATTTCACCGAACAAACAACCACCGTTTCGTCACCGCCTGTTACTGAAAACTCCTTGCTCTCCCTCCCTTTCCTCTTCCTCCCCGAACTCAACGACTCACTGCTCAGCTGATTCACCGAGTCACCCACCTCACACGACCCCTCCCCTCCATCACCACCACCGCCACCCCCCTCCTCCACCTCCTCTTTCCTATTCGACCCGCTCATAACCGGATCCGGTTCGCCCGACCCGCTCCGAACCGGCTCCAGCTTCTCCAATTCCCCCGCCGCATCTTCTCCTCCACCCTTCCCTCCCGTCCCGGTCGAATTCGACTCATTCACCGATCGGTTCTCCCAGTCCGACTCCTCGCCGGAAACGGAAACCGGTTTCCCTGATTCATGTTCCTTCTCGATCTCCGGTCTCTCTTCCTTCAGATCTGATTTCTGTGTATTGCCATCTCCTCCTTGAACGCTTCTCTCCCGCTCTTCCTCCAATCTCTTCACCTTCAATTGCAAAGTACTGCCAACAAATATGAATGTTTGTTTCAGATCTGAGGAAGAAAAATAAGTAGAGTAGGAGATAAAAGAAAATATCAAAAGAGAATAATATTTTTTTTTTACAGGATGGAAACATCGTATCGTTGGACCTCTTGTTTCAGCTCCGCTACACGGAGTTGTCGGAGTTCTTCAAGCCAGGGAATGTTAACAAGCTTATTGGTAGTATTACTATTGTCAGCAGTGTTAATGTTGTCGTGTTGTTCTTGAAAATCCGGTGGTTTACGGGTATGGTGATGGAGCTTGTTGTTGGTGTTGAATCTATGGTTGAGGTCGTGGTATTTTTGCTGACAATTTTCCGGGGTGGTTAAGACAAGAGGAAGAGAGGTTTTGGTTTGAATTTCTAAAGAAACGGAATCCCAGTTCTTGAAACCATGACGCTTGACGGCACTTGCTAATAATAGTTCTTCCCACGTACCCCATGTTTGTTGGTTTTGGTTCTTGTGCGTCCCTTCTTCTTCTATTGCCATGATTGGTTTTGATTGGGAGAGCTAATCTAGGGTAGTAAGCTCTGGCTTTTCTTTTCTATCTTTCTATTCTAATTCTGTTCTGCCAATATTCACGTCCCTCCCTTTGTTTTCAAAAGAAACAGCTAGGGTTCTTTTAAAAAACACAAATAAAAAAATTGAAAACAACTTCGTATTTGTATTTTTTTTTTAACTTGTTTAAAAATATAATTTTTTTAAGTTCTTTTTTTTAAAAAAAAACAAATAAAAAAAATTGAAAACAACTTCGTATTTGTATTTTTTTTAACTTGTTTAAAAATATAATTTTTTAAAAAAATTTAGGCTTAATATTTTGACCAAATATTTTTATTTTAAAATTTTATTTTATTTATATTTTAGACCTTAAACTAAAAGATAAAAGAGGATCGCTAAAAAATAATGAACGAGAAAGAAAAATATTGGTTGGTTTTAATTTGTTAATAAAAATGATTAAATTTGTTATCAAAAT
>Ga0325404_1006427_pt1 | contig 12332 bp, 8 predicted proteins | sample PopdelMetagenome_18_FD_205664 | JGI IMG/M metagenome (GOLD analysis project Ga0325404, IMG submission 205664) | Populus deltoides microbial communities from Bellville, Georgia, United States - Xylem-Control-R1 | ecosystem: Host-associated > Plants > Phyllosphere > Stem > Wood/Secondary xylem... | reverse complement strand
TGTTTGCTCAGTGCCCTTTTACCATGGAATGTTGGCGCGTGCTGAATGTGCAAGCTGCTACGAATCATGAGCTAGGGATGCACAATTGGCTCTTCGCACAGATGGAAGCATTAAATGGTAAAAGAATGATATTATATATATATATATATATATATATATATTAGTTAAATGCCCCGCGCGATGCCGCGGGTCAATTATTTTTTACATTTCAAAAAAAATCAAGATCTAAAAGTGTTAGGTTTTTTTACAAAGTTATACCCAAGAGTTTTAGGTTTGGTTGCAACGCTTGACCCAAAAATAATATTTATAATATTAATAATAACATTAAACTTGGGTTAACCCTTAGCATAAAAGTGTCTGGACTGCAATACCAGATCCAATAGCATTGGACGTGGGTCTGGCTGCAAGGTCATGTCATAAAAGTGTAATAATTAAATAGATTAGTTAAAAAAAAACAAAGAAAAAAACCAACAACTGGGTTAACCTTTCAAATCAGGTTAACCCGTCATACCTTGAATTCGCATCGTGAAAGTTTGATAATTAAAAAGAAAGAAACAAATTAATGGGTTAACCCAGAATTAACTGGGCTAACTTGTCAAACCATGTTAGCCTGTCAAATCCGGAATTCGTGTTATGAAAGTTTGATAACTAAATAGAAAAAAAATTTAACATTAACAATTTAAATTAAACAAAAAAATTAATTAAAAAGAAAAAAACAAAAGGCATCAGCCTTTTCACTGTGGACTGCACTGTGCAGTCCACAGACAAAGGCATAAAAACAACAAAAAAAACAAAAAGAAAAACTAAAGGCATCAGTCGAGAACTACTTAGAAAAAAATTTAATATTAATAAACTAAATTAATTAAATAAAATTAATTAAAAAGAAAAAAGAAAAGAAAAAAAACCTCTAAGAAGAGAAAAACTAAATAGAAAGAAATTTAACATTAACAAACTAAACTAAACGAAAAAAAATTCAAAAGAAAAAAAAGCAAAAAACAATTACAGGTTAACTCGTCAAATTAGGTTAACCCATTAAACCCGGGATTCGTGTCATGAATGTCTGGTAACTAAATAAAAAAAAGTGAAAATTAACAAACTGAACCAAACAAAAAAATTAATTAAAAAGGAAAAAAATCCGTGTTAACTCGTCAAACCATGTTAACCCGTTAAACCCAGGATCTGTGTCATGAAAGTCTGATAACTAAATAAAAAAAATTTAACATTACCAAACTAAATTAAACAAAAACAATTTATGAAAATAAAAAAACAAAAAAAATTGACGGCCAACCCATAATTAACTGGGTTCACCTGTGAAACCAGGTTAACCCGTGAAATCGGGATATGTGTCATGAAAGTTTGATAACTAAATAGAAAAAAAAAATTAGCATTAACAAAGAAAACAATTAATTAAAAAGCAAAAAAAAAATATTTCTGGGTTAACTTGTTAAACCAGGTTAACCCGTTAAATCCGGAAAACGTGTCATGAAAGTCTCATAACTAAATAAAGAAATTTAATATTAATAAACTAAATTAAATTAAACAAAAAATTTTGTTAAAAGAAAAAAACAAAGAAAGAAGCAAAAAAATAATCCCGAAATAAATTAAACAAAAAAAATTTAGAAAAAAAAACACAGAAAAAAGCAAAAAAAAACTCATAAAGGCTAGAAAACAAAAAAAAAACAAAAAAAAACAAAAAAAAAAAGACAGCTCAACGTTTCACTGTGGACTTGCATAGTGAAACACTGAGCAATTTTAGTTTATTGTCAATTAACAAACTAAACTAAACGAAAAAAATTAATTAAAAAGAAAAACAAATTTGGGTTAACTCGCCACACCAGGTTAACTCGTTAAACCCGGGATCCATGTCATGAAAGTTTGATAACTAAATAAAAAAAATTAACATTAACAAACTAAATTAAATAAAAAAAATTATTAAAAGAAAAAAAAATGACGGCCCGTGAAACCAGGTTAACTCGTGAAACCTGAAATATGTGTCATGAAAGTCTAATAACTAAATAGAAAGAAATTTAACATTAACAACTAAAGTAAATGAAAAAAATTAATTAAAAAAAAGAAAAAAAATATTCTGGGTTAACTCGTCAAACCATGTTAACCTGTTAAATCCGGGATCCGTGTCATGAAAATCTGATATCTGAATAAAAAAAATTTAACATTAACAAAAAAAAATTATGAAAACAAAAAAAACAAAAAAAAACCCTAAAAGTGTAAAAAAAACGAAAAAAAAAACTGTCATGAAAGTCTAATAACTAAATAAAAAGAAATTTAATATTAACAAACTAAAGTAAACGAAAAAAATTAATTAAAAAGAAAAAAAAAAGCAAAAAAAAAATTTTTGGGTTAACTCGTCAAACCATGTTAACCTGTTAAACCCGGGATCCGTGTCATGAAAGTCTGATAACTGAATAAAAAAATTTAACATTAATAAAATAAAAAAATTATTAAAACAAAAAAAACAAAAAAAAAACCCTAAAAGTGTAAAAAAAAAATGAAAAAAAACAACCAGCTCGTCTTTTTATAAATAGAAAGAAATTTAACATTAACAAACTAAAGTAAATGTAAAAAATTAATTAAAAAGAAAAAAAAATCTAGGTTAACTCGTCAAACCAAAAAAAATTCTAGGTTAACTCGTCAAACCATGTTAACCTATTAAACCCGGAATCCGTGTCATGAAAGTCTGATAACTAAATAAAAAAATTTAACATTAAAAAAAACCTAAAAGTGTAAAAAAAAAACAAAAACAGCTCATAAAACTCTAAAAATGTAAAAAAAAAAAAAGAGGGGGGCTCATTTTTTACTGTGGACTGCATTGTGCAATCCACAGTAAAAAACTGAGCTCTTTTAGTTTATATATATATATATATATATATATATATATATATGAACGCGCGCAAGTGCGGAGCCTTATAGAAGGCTCAGGTGGGTTGTAGCCGAGGTAAAAACCTCACTTTTCTTTTATCTTTTACAACAAACTTAAACATCAATAATTAATTGGTCGCTCACTTTCCTATTTTTAACAACAAATCTAAACATAAACAATTAATTGGCCGCCAACTTTGCCTTTGTCTTTTACAGCAAACATAAACATAAATAATTAATTGATTGTGAGAATCAGATTCATTCCAAGTAACTTAGGTTTTAACTTTTTTTTATTCTCAATAATATATAGTTTTAGCTTGGGTTTTAAAAAAAAATTATATAAAAAAGTCACATGCAAAATCATCAGTTAAGCATTTACAAATCCTAACTTTTTATTTTGAATTCAATGTTTCATATTCATTGCAGTAAATTATACCTTAAAAATCTAATAGTTTAAATACATTTATTTTTTTAATACATTTAAAAATTACTGCGCTGAAAATAATAGTGAAACTAGGTTTGGTTAATGGACTAAGGATATAAAATATTTAGATAAGTCAGGGAGTGTTATGTATAGTAGTAAAGGTAAAAGTATAAGGTCAGTTATGTCGGGAGTTGATAACCATATTATTATTGGTGGGCTAAAGAAGCCAATGTTGAATGCTTTTATTGTTGCAAAGATAGTTGAAGTTGTTAAGAGGTGGAAATGGGGGCCAGAATTGCAGACCCAATTGGAGATGATAATGTTATAAATTTGTGCAAATATTTTAATAAAAAAATTTAAAATTGTTAGTGGATTAAATGAACGGATGCTAACGCACTAGTAATAATAATTTACTAGTTATTTCAAAGTTAAGTTCCCCAAATCTCCCAGTAGTATGCATCACTATTTTATCCTTGTATATTCTACATTTCATGAATATTTTATTATGGCATTAGTATCCTTTTATCTTGCACCTGATTTCTCTAATCCTTTTTACTTGAATAGGTTATAAATTATAATGGAAAATCAAGAAAGCAAGAGAGGAAAAACTATGTTTTCATTCTTTAAACCAAGCGAACAAACATCAACCAGTAAAGGACATTCTCCATCCAATGTTGATGTCTCAAATCCTAGTGAACAACCCCTTTCAAATCTCAAAGAGTTGAAATTGATGTTAATACTCTTGAATGAGATCCTAGGTTACGAATTCCAGTGTGGCAACATTCTATTAATCAACAAGATGAAATTAGAAGAGCTTATATCAAAATGGATCCATATCAACCTAAGTTAGCAGAGTATCCAAGGACTAAATCAGGGAGATAGTATCGTCGATTTCAATACACTTGGATTGATCAATTTCCTTGGCTAGAGTACTCTCCATCAAAGGATGTAGTGTTTTGTTTTCCATGTTTTATCTTTGAAAACAAAGTGCCTCATCATCTCACATTCACCACCGAAGGATTTAGAAGTTGGAAAAGGGTTAATGATGGGGTTAAATGTGCACTTTTGATGCATATGGGAAGTCCCACTTCACCACATAATAATGTTGTGAAATCTGCTGAAGATTTAATGAAAGTAAGTAGACATATTGATAAAGTGTTAAATGCAAAAACTATTGAAGAAGTTCAGACAAATCGGTTGAGACTTATGACAACAATTGAAGTGTTCGATGGCTTAGCTTACAAGTATGTGCATTTAGAAGTCATGATAAATCTTTGGCTTCTAATAATCGAGGCAATGTTGTGGAGATGTTACTTATAGGGAGATTGAATGTTGACATTGATGATATTGTCTTAGAAAGAGATTTTGCATATTCTCGCGAACAAAGTGAGAAAAAAGATTTGTGAAGAAGTTAGAGATGCAAAGTTTTGTATTTTGGTTGGCAAAGCCAAAGATGCATCAAAGAAAGAACAAATGGTTATTGTTTTGAGATTTGTTGACATTCAGGGTTTTTTACGAGAGCGTTTTTTTGGTATTGTTCATGTTTCAAATACTACTTTAATACTCAAAAAAGAAATTTATGATGTACTCGCTCGATATAACTTGCATATTCTCAATATGCGAGGTCAAGAGTATGGTGGTGCTAGCAATATACACGGTGCATGGAACGGACTATAAGCTTTATTTCTTAAAGATTGCCCTTATGCATATTATGTACATTGTTTTGTTCATCGACTACAACTGGCATTAGTTGCAGTAGTTGGAAATGAGATTTCTATATGGTTATTTTTCTCAAAATTGACAATCATTATCAATCTTATTAATGCCTCTCCCAAACATGGAACTACTCGCTAGAGCTCTCATTTTGATTCTATTTGCAGCTTAATAGATATGTATGGTGCAACTATTATTGTGCTTGAAAGCATGGTTCAAGAATGATCTTCTAACTCTATACGTGGAGAAGCTGGTGGTTGTTTGAATGTGATGAAATCTTTTGAATTTATATTCATCTTATATTTGATGCATAAAATAATGAGGATTACTGATTTACATTGTCGAGCTTTGCAGCACAAATCTATGGACATCTTAAATGCAATGGATCTTGTATCAACTACTAAAGCATTGCTTCAAACTTTAAGAGATGCCGGGTTTGATCTTCTCCTTGTAAATGTACAATATATTTGCACATAATATGAGATTGATATACCACATATGAATACTTTATATAAAAATACTACATGTCATTCAAGTCAGCAACAAGGATTGGTGATAGTTTACCAGCATTATCATTATGATATATTTAACTCAACAATAGATTTTCAGTTGGAAGAATTAAATTCTAGATTTAGTGATGAGATAGTGGAACTCCTTGTACTTAGCTCTGCTTTAGAACTCAATGACAACTTTATATCATTTAAAGTTGATGATATTTACAAGCTTGCTAAGAAATTTTATTCGGAAGATTTCAATGAACAAGAGATGTATTATTTGAGATCTCAGCTGAAGTATTATCAAATTGATGTGATTCATCACAAGAGCTTTCAAAATATGTCTACCATTTCTGAATTATGTCGAGGATTAGCCGAAACAAATAAGTCGCAACACTAACATTGGATTGACAGGTTGATTCATCTTGTTTTGACTTTGCCTGTTTCCACTGCCACTACAGAGCGGGTATTTTCGACTATGAAACATGTTAAAACTATGCTTCACAATAAAATAGAAGAGGAGTTCTTAGCAAATTCTATAATGATTTACATTGAACGAAAGCTTGCTGAAGATATCAATTCGGATTCGATCATAGATGAATTATATTCCACAAAATATCGAATGGTGCAACTTCAATAGCATAATTTTTTTATTTGTTTTTTAATTTTATATACTTTAAATTTTAATTTTTTTATATTTTATGTTTTGTATTTGGATTGAAACTTTATTGTTAATTTGACAAATTTATATATACAAGTTAATGATTCATCTTGAAAAATAATTTATATGTATTTGCTTCGTAGCCCAAGATAGAAATATTTTTTTTGGCTCTGCACTTGTGTGTGTGTGTGAAATCTCATAATTAAAAAGGTCAAAGATAGAGTAATAATTCAACATACTTAAACTTGGTAAAATACCAAGCCTAGATGACACGAGTCTAGCTTGCTTTCATATCCAATATTTTTGTGTTTAGCTAAATACATATGATTCTAGTGAGATGTCAGACTCATTACTCTTGGGTTCACCGTATAACAAAGCCCAAACTCAAGGTATGGTATACCCTTAGGTTCAACTACATGTTTAGCTCAAGTAAATATAGGTCTAGCAAGATATCAGGCCCAACACCATTGAATTCAGCTACGTGTTGAACTCAAGTGTAAGTGAATCTGACGAGATGTCATACCCAATATTATTGGGTCCGGCTATATGTTGAGCCCAAGAACAAGTGGATTTGGCGAGATACCAAACTTAATGTTTTTAGGTTCAGCTACACGCTGAACCCAAGTACATATAAATCTGACAAGCTGCTAGACCCATTATTTTTGAGTTTGTAATCATTCCAAGTCCAAATACATATAAAGTTGATAATTTTTTTAGGTCCCATATTAGATGACAATGATTTATTTGTTTATTCTTATGTCTTTTGACATAAAATGTTAAAAGTCAAGAATAATCATCTTCCTACATCCTTAAGTGTATAAAAGTCTTATAAAGATTTACCATACTTCCATCAATATTAATATTGTGTAAGAGATATTTATCCCTCATTAATATTGTGTAAAAGATATTTATTCCTCATTAATACTATAAAAAATAAATGATGTTTAAACCCCTCCATTCAAGCAACATGACAAAGTTTAGAGGCTATATATACTATTTGAACCACCAAAATAAATGATTCACATTTTTTATAGTCTTTATAAGTATTCATAATCTTATTTTCAGAACATTTATCATACACAACTAAAGAATAAACATTTTTGTTTCTAGAATTTAAAGCTCATTTTTTTATTTATTGAAATCTCTTATTAACAGTCATTGATTTTACAATTGGGATGTCCTAAAATCCCATCAAAAATAATTGTTTTACATGTATTAAGTCTTTCATCATCAATCATTAACTTTGTGAACTTTAAAGAAAAAAATAATTGACATCAACATGTAATCATCATTTATCCAAACACTCATAACCTTTATTTTTAAACAATTTTGGAACATCAACAATATATAAATTTAGAAGAAATAAATAATAAATTGAAAAGTTCAACAATATATTTTTTTTTAGTTAAGATAAAGGTGTGTGTTATCTTTATCTTTTTAAATTTTTTACAAGAACAAAAACGTTACGGAAACAAAAAGGACAAAAAATAATTGTCAACAAATGAAAGGATATCTCTCCACTTAAAACTTCACGCAAAAGAATGGTTAATTATTATTATTTTAAAGTGATATAATATAGATAAAACTATTAACTGGTTGTTAGTTTACAAATTATTATTTTTATTTCTAAGAATTTATTCAAATATTGTACAGCATTTAAAACGTAATGTTTTCATGTATAAATGTATATGTGATATTTGCAATATTATTTAGTTTATTGAAAAAATAAATTAATCATTATTTTTTACTTTATTCCACTAATGCTAATGTGTATGCCATATAACTAACTAGTATATTGGCCTGCTAGCACATTAATAAAAATTATTTTTTAAAATATAAAAAAATCTTTAAAATATAAAAAAATATTTTAATTGTTTTGGGTTGGTTGAATTTGGCAATTATGCCTCATTAATTTTTTTATTTATTATAAAAAAATTTTAACTATCATTGAAATATTCTAAACCGAAACGTTAATTAATGTTTTTATAATTATTTTTTATTTCTTATAAAAAAACATTTGAATTATCTATAAAATATCATAAACAGAAATTCTAATTAATATTTTTTGAAAAAAAAATTATTTTTTATAAAAACATTAAAACTGCCTTTAAAATATCCTAAACAGAAATACTAATTAATTTTTTTATAAATGTTTTTTATTAAAAAAATCATTTAAATTATTCTTGAAGTATCATAAACCGAAATGTTAATTATTATTTTTTATAATTGTTTTTTAATTTTTTTATAGAAAAAACATTTAAACTATCCATTAAGTATCCTAAATAGAAATCTTAATTAATTTTTTTTATTGTTTTATAAAACAACATTTAAACTACCCTTAAAGTATCCTAAACATAAATGTTAATTATTTTTTTATATATATTTTTTATTTTTTAAAAAAATATTTAAATTATCCTTGAAGTATTCTAAACTGAAATGCTAATTAATTGTTTTTATAATTGTTTTATTTTTTATTACAAAAACATTTAAACTACCCTTAAAGTATCATAAACAGAAATCTTAATTAATTTTTTATAGATTTTTTTTTATCTTTAAAAAAAAACATTTGAACTACCCTTAAAGTATCCTAAACAGAAATCCTAATTAATGTTTTTTTATAGATTTTTATTTTTTTTCTAAAAAAACATTTAAATTATCATATAGGTATCCTAAACAAAAATCCTAATTAATGTTTTTAAAATGTTTTTTTATTTTTCTATAAAAAAAATTAAAAATATCCTTGTAGTATCCTAAATAATATTTTTATAATTTCTTTCTATTTTTTATAAAAAAAACATTTAAACTACCCTTGAAGTATCTTAAAAAAAATTCTAATTAAGTTTTTTTATAATTTTTTTATTTTTTATTAAAAAAATTAAACTATACTTAAAGTAACCTAAATATAAATTCTAATTAATTTTTAAATCTTTTTTTTATAGACTCTTAGATTTATCAGCTAAATAAGACCAAAAAGCCTTGAATCTAGCATTAGTACCTAATTAAGTTTTTTGTTAAAAAAAATTAAAATATCATTGAAGTATTTTAAATTAAAATGTTAATTAATGTTTTTATACAAAAAAAAATATTTAACTATCCTTGAAGTATCATAAATAAAAATCTTAATTTTTTTTAATTTTTTCTATAAAAAATATTTAAACTACATTGAAAGTATCATAAATAATATTTTTTAATAGTCTTGGATTTAGTGGCTATGCCTTAATCCAACACGCGCTAACAACTTTTAAAATAAAAAATAAAAAAACACAACGACCTTATTATCCTCTAAATATCTACATTATGGTGTATGATACAAATATTTTATATACACAATACCAACACAATAATTTTCCATGCGTTTGAAGTATAGTATAATTTCTTCTAATAAATAAGCAACAGTTTTTTATCACATACTCCACACGTGATTTGCATTATTTAACATTTTTTTAATTTATTATCTTACTTATACATTTAATTAAATATAAATATTTTTAGAAAAAGTTTATAATGTTTTTAATATATATTAGTTTTTTATCACATGTTCCACATTGGATTCTCATTATTTAAATAAAATAATATGCTTCCTTAAAATGAGCAACATAAGAAAAATTATATGCTGTGACATATGCAATATTTGAATAAAAATCTGTATAAATTTTTTAATAAGCTGCAAAACTTTGAATCTTCTAAGCATTTTTAATAATTTTAAAATTTTATATTTAATATCAGAAAATTTCATATTATACATTTTTATTATTAATGAATTATGTTTAATTAAATCTAAATATTTATAAAGAGATTTTTGGCATAATTAAATTTTAATATTATTTGTTATACTTGATCCAAGTAAAAATGATTCCAAAAAAACTTTATCTTAGATTAAATATTTAACCACTAATAATATTTTATTCTTAGAAATACTTTAAAATCTTATAATATGGTTGAATATATTTGTTTGTAATCATGATATACAATTATATAATTTTTCTTACTAATAATATTAAATATTTATGTATAATAAATAATCTCAAATTATATAGGAATTACTTTTATTCTTGTTACCATTAGTATAGACACTACAATACCATCTTGATAACTAAAAGTTTTTTAAATTTATATTACATACAATTTTTATAAAAAGATATATTTATTGGTTGATAAGTCTAAATAATTAAAATTCTTATTATCAGAAATATTTTTAATATCTATATTACACCTTTAAAATTTTAATAGTTATACTCATTACAAAATTATTACAATTAACTATACATAAAAATTCAAAAATACCCTCAAAGCAAGCCTAAGTTATTTTTTATTCCAATGGTTAATTAATAATTAGATTGTGCAAAAATAATTGAAACCTCAAAAAAGCTTCTAGCAAGTAATTATTTGATTTTTATTTTTAAGGGCAATATTTAACTGCTCTACAAAATATGAAAAAACAACTTTTTACTTGTTATTAAAAACAAAAATGATAAATGAATCACATGAAAAAGTTTATTTTACTGAACTTAATTTTTTAAATTAATTTGATGAAGAAAAAAATTATCAATTTATTATTATAATTTTATAATAATCTATGTCTAGCGATATAAAATTTAACTTATGCCGTATATATTTATTTAATTTGAAGGGCCATGCATCTCTATTTTTAAGATTCAAGGTAGTGCCCACCAAAAATGAATTAGTCAGACTATATCACCCCGAAATCGCGTGGTAGTTTTTAAAATTAATATTTAAAAAGATTGAAAGATTCAAATTTTAAAGAAGAAAATGTATTTCTTAAGTTGAAGTTTCCATTCTTTATTTATGTTTTTTTTTTGTTTGATGAAAAATATTGTTTTTTTATTAACAATATCTTTTTTTAAATAAAAATCCAAGACAATTAAAATCAATATTCACAAAAAATATCAATAATTTAAATCAAGGAGTGAGAAAATTATTTCTAGAGGCAAAACTAATATTTTTCTTATTAATTGTTTTTAGATGAAAATACACTTGTTTTATTAGCAACATTTTTAAAACTAACATCTTCATAAATCTTTATGTGGTTGTATAAAAAAATAAAAGAATAATTAATTTATGAAAACCAAATAAAAAGTAACAAAAAAAATATTTATTCTCATTGAATATTTATGTATGATTTTTTATATATAATTTATTGCAAATTAGGCTCACATATAATTATTAAAAAATTATCATTAAAAATATAACTATAAACTCTCTTATTGTTGAAAATTCAAGGTCGTGCTTTTTAATCTTCAAAACTCAATTTTCATACTATTTTGATCAGAACAAAACACTTAAAACATCCCAAAAACCAACCTAAATTATTCAATCTCTAACCCTAAAACAAGATAAAATCATTCCAAAAAAAAAAATTACTCTTCATGTGTACAAATCTACCTTGTTTGGCATGGTTATGAACAAAACCACCACCATTAAACTCTCCCTCTTCAAGAAAAACTCAATAACATCAAGATTGGACTTTGTTGCGGCTGAAATATGCGTGGCTAGATTCTTTCTCTCTTCTCTCTATTTTTTAGTAACTTTTTATCTCATCTCCTAAAATCAAGGGATTGAAAAGTAAAGAAATTGAGTTTTAAAAACTAATGCAAAAAAGCATAAAACTTCAACCAAATTGAAAAAAATGAAAAATTCAAGGATTAAAATAAAAATTTGAGAGGCACCATTCTCTACAATATCATCCACAATGTAATTATATATAAGCAACAATTTTATTGTATAAAACGCCCAAATCTATTAGTCTTTCTTATAATTATAATTATAATTATAATTATAATTATTGCTATATTTATAGTTATAATATAATATAATAATTATAATTTTCATATAATAATAATAATAATAATTGTAATAATAATAATAATAATAATAAAGAAAAAGTTTTATTTATGAGAAGATCCCGGGCTTAGTTACAGAATTTTTATTTGGGCTTTCTCCACTAGTTTCCAAGCCCAATAATAATAGAAAGGGACAGTTTGGTCAATAAAATTTACAACGGCTCTTCCAAGGAGAAAAAAAAAAGTGGCCGTTGAGCTTTCCAAAATGTAATTTGAAAAAACTCCTCATCTCTCTCTATTTATATTATCTATCTTCGAAATATCACACTCATTTGCCATTCATTAATTCTAAGCAGCACCAG
>Ga0325404_1006425_pt1 | contig 12334 bp, 6 predicted proteins | sample PopdelMetagenome_18_FD_205664 | JGI IMG/M metagenome (GOLD analysis project Ga0325404, IMG submission 205664) | Populus deltoides microbial communities from Bellville, Georgia, United States - Xylem-Control-R1 | ecosystem: Host-associated > Plants > Phyllosphere > Stem > Wood/Secondary xylem... | reverse complement strand
CCCCCTCAAAACCCTAACAATCAAAACACCGGCTTCCTCGCGCTTTTATTAATCTCCGTCAGTAAAATCACGCGATGACAGCTGTCATCCCGCCACAATTCTCCGGCCGCGAACTCTCGAATCCCCCAACCGACGGGATCTCGAACCTCCGATTCTCCAATCACAGCGACCACCTGCTCGTCTCCTCATGGGACAAGGTACACCCTCACCAATCAAATCACTCCCAATCTTAACATTTTACTGTAACTCAATTTTTTATTTTGTTATCGTAGACTGTGAGATTATACGACGCGGGTACTAATGTTTTGCGAGGAGAGTTTATGCACGGTGGTGCCGTGCTTGATTGCTGCTTCCACGACGATTCTTCCGGTTTCAGTGCCAGCGCCGACAACACCGTGCGACGGTTAGTGTTCAAGTGGATATTGCACTAAATTGCGAAACGTGTGGATTTAGGAGTTGACTTTGAGGAGTAGTTTATTATGTGAAGAATGTGTCTGGGGATTTTCTTTTTTATACTGGTCAAGATTTTTGAATTTTAATGATTTAGGTTGGTTTTTAACTACGAAAAGGAGGATATTTTGGGAAGGCATGATGCGCATGTTCGTTGTGTCGAGTACTCTTATGCTGCAGGTAGGTGTGTTTAAATTATGATTCATTTGATTGCTTATATATTGTACTTTTTTTTTGCCTTGGAGGTTATGCTAGTTTTGTTTGCTTTGTAATTTTGAAAATGAAGTAGTTCTGGTGCGTATAACTTGAGTTTGTCAGATAAAAATCTACCTCTAAATCCAGCTTCATCGTTGTTGATCTTGTGGACACTTGCATGTATGTCCAACTTGATCTGTTGTGCTTTAATGTTTTCTATCTGCATGAACTTAATGTGTGGCTTATTTGGTTATTGCTTTTGACTTGGATATTTTTGTTAGCAACAACAATGGTATATTTAGTAATAAGCCCTAGGGTTGCAAATGCGCAATCCAAGTGCAATAATGGACAATTGAGACCTGAAGCAGTAAAACAGAGTAACATTTGAAAATGCCTAAACCAGTCAATCCAAAGAAAAATAGACTGGGAAGGTGGAGAATGACTAATTAACACATAGTCGAAGCGTGGAAAATATTTTAAGCTCTAAAGATGAACAAACAGGCAGGACTACAAGAAAGAGGAGCAGAAAATGGCTTGTGGTTACTGGTCTCATGTGCTCATCGAACTTCTATTTTTCAACTTTTCTGTCATGTTAGTTGCTCTGAATAGATACTGCTCTTGTGCTTGTGTTCGCTGTATTTACTTGTAATGAGGCTCTAAAGAGTATTATATGGAATATAATGGGACAACCTTCTCCTTATTTTAAAAAATTATGCCGTATTCCTCTCTTTAATTGCTTATCCATCTTTCTTTGACTACAGGGCAAGTAATCACTGGTAGCTGGGACAAAACACTTAAGTGTTGGGATCCTAGAGGAGCTAGTGGGCAAGAGCGCACCCTCATCGGCACATATCTGCAACCTGAGCGTGTTTACTCTCTATCTCTTGTTGGAAATCGTTTAGTAGTAGCTACTGCAGGAAGACACGTCAATGTCTATGATCTGCGAAATATGTCTCAACCTGAGCAAAGGAGAGAATCATCTTTGAAATATCAAACTCGATGTGTGCGTTGCTACCCCAATGGCACAGGTATTGATCATAACACTGAACTGAAATTGTTTTCGCTGTCACTGTTGCCATATTTTATGATGGGAGAAATCATGTCATTTGGGCTACCTCTCAATTGAAAGTCACCCTGTCTGCAATGCATTTATATTTGCTTGTGCAATGGCTTTCTTAAATTTATGTGTTATGAGGTTATTTCTATTTTCTTGTATTTTGCTTTAAATCTCAAGAAATTCACTTAAACAGAAAAGTGATTGAGTCTTCTAATACTCATATAGCTTAGCTCTATGTTCTGCTCTTCCATGAATAGCACCCTCTTGGCTTCAATTAGTTCAATGTGGTATATTATTGGCAGGAAAAGTGTCTGGTATATGCAATGGTCATTTCCATCTATGTCATGAATTTGTCTTGCATTATTGGTTTAAAGTTCTCTCATGGATGACTCTTATTCACTTGAATTACATGATGCAGGATATGCACTCAGTTCTGTTGAAGGGCGAGTAGCAATGGAGTTTTTTGATTCTTCAGAGGCCAGTCAGGCAAAAAAGTATGGTTCATTTTCCTCTGCACCATCCAGCATAGTGCAAATTTGATTATGTTATTCTCCCTCATCGTCTTTTACATTTATATGACTTTCATGTCTTTCGGTTAGATGACCAAGGAAATAACTGGGACACTTCTGATGTTGCATGATAAATGTTTATACTTTGCTCCTCTTGCGTGCTAATTTCAGGAACTAATGGGTGTTTTCAAACAAATCCGTGTGATACAATAAAGTAGAACTTTTTGTTATCCTCTATAGCTCTTCCTCTGTGGGAGAAATTTTGAGGATGAATTAGTCTGTCAGCTCATCCCGGATTAGGTCAATAGCAATATGAAACTTGTATAAAGAGTGAATGGAACCTACATTGGATATGTAATAATTAATCCATGTGTCATGCCACTATTGACCTATTTTATGGACGAGTTGGTAGACAGAGCAACAATTCCTCCTTCTGTGGGATGAACTTTTTGTACTTTCATGTGGGGTGTACTCTCTATTCTCAAAAAAGTTGTGGTTTCTTGTTATCATTTTTTATATGGTCTCTCCATAATCTGGCGATGATATGCATGTCTCATTTGTATAAGTTATCTAGTCATGAAATTGCACTTGGTGTAACTGTGTAAAAATGAAAGCAGCACATGTATCTTTAGGAGATAAATCCTCCATCGTTTATTTAATTGGATGCCCTTAGGGTATATCTATGTAAAAATGAAAGCAGCCTCGTGTATTATTAAGAGATAATATCCTTCGTCTTTCATTCAATGGTTTTGATAAAGTTGAAACTTTATGCAGATATGCATTCAAGTGTCATCGAAAGTCAGAGGCTGGAAGAGACATTGTCTATCCCGTAAATGCTATTGCTTTCCATCCTGTGTAAGTTTCTGAATGCTCTCTCTATACATTGGATTTATGAACTTTTGATTGACAAAATAAGATGGATGGACAGATTCTATATATTCACCAAAATGTTGATCTTCATCGTGAAATACTTTCTCTATTGTATAGTCCCTGTCCTTGTAATGCAATTGTATCTAGCTCAAGATAAATGATTCGTCTGCTGTTTGGTGGCTGGGCTGGTCTTGAGTCTTGACTTGGCAAAAGGTTACTCTAAATGAAAATTGTGTGAATAAATGGACTGGAACAACAATATGATGCATAAGACACGAACATCAACCCCCAACTTTTATGAATTTTGAAGTTCTTGTTAATGATTAGCAGACATTCACCACTTTTTCCAAGCTGACAAGTTCTCATGGAGTAATTAGATGAATTTTTTCTTCATAGAGGAGCATTCTTTCCATTTGTCAGATCCAGGAGTCCATAACTATTATTTTTGCCTAACTTAATTTCATTGAAGCATCCAAGTAGTTATGTCTTGATCAAGATTTTAGCCTGATTCGTTTCTCCATTTCTGAACTTACAATGACTGAAGTTGATATCTTGTTTGGCATGTGGTGATACTACCATCTCGTTTCTCTTTGACTATTTGTTGGGTCACTTTATCTTACTTCCAGACTCAACTTGCAGCTATGGTACATTTGCAACTGGAGGTTGTGATGGTTTCATCAACATATGGGACGGGAACAACAAAAAGAGACTGTATCAGGTACATGATCACTTGACATCTGAAAGCATTAATTTACTAGTGGAAAGCTTATATCTTGTTCTTGTTGTAATTTTACCCTTTTCAGTACTCAAAGTATCCGTCAAGTATTGCAGCACTTTCATTTAGCAGAGATGGCAGTCTATTGGCTGTGGCATCAAGTTACACTTACGAAGAGGGAGATAAACCGTAAGAGTTGTTCTAATCTCACTCTCCGTCTCTCTTCCATGTTGTTTGCTCTGATTGTTGCAAGTTCATTTTGCAGGCATGAGCCAGATGCTATCTTTGTACGAAGTGTGAATGAAATAGAAGTCAAGCCAAAACCAAAACCATACCCCAACCCCCCAGCTTAACTTAGCCTGGTATCTTGGATATGCAGTGTCTTATGGTTTTCTAGGCTTTATTCTTTCCTATGAAGCTCTCCAAACTTGATGTGAACTAATCCTTGAATCAAGTTGGATTGTCCCTGTTGTCTCATATTATTTTAAGTGATCATATAGGTTTGTGCTAAGAACTTTGGATTCTGTAAGTATTCGTCTATCTAGTCTCCTAGATATACTACTGAATGTGACCGAGCAACTCTTTCTTATCATAATGCAAGACTTGCAGCTAAGACGAGTTTAGGATGAGAGTTTTTTTTTTTTTTTTTGCAAGGTCTAGAAAGCTCTGTTTAAATGAAATCAGTGACAATCTGATAGGACCAGGGGAACAATCTGTAAAGAGAACTGGATAAAATTTAAATGGGTTTTTGCTTTCTACTGTTCATATGGCCTTGTTTTTTTGCCACTGATTTGGCGATATTTATAGTCACTTAAATAGAGATCCCTAGTAAACAGCTCATCCTTCATCCAATAAATGAATGTGCTAATACAGTCCGCTGCATCTAAATTCTATGTTTGATGATTTAATTATAATTTTATTAGGAAATGCATGAGAATTCTATGCTACTTTCGTTTTTCATTCCTGAGCAAATTATACAGGAGCCACAAGAATGTTTCTTGGTGGAAATTGAATTATCAGTTATCACTCTGATGGATGGGCAAACCGAGGCCGCCATGCAGTGTGCGCCAACTCAGCTTTAAACGGCGTATAATCAATTTTCATTTGGATATAGACGGTATCTCTTTATTCTTCGTGATATTGACCACATTTCTGATTTCTATTTGCATTTTAGGGGGTTGGTCCGGTTTGAGTGCTTGAGAGTTACTTTAATAGGCATTTAAAAAAAAATGATTTTTACATATTCATGTTAAAAATAATTTTTTAAAAAAATATAAATATATTATTTAAATATATTTTCAAACAAAAATTACTTTAACAACCATCTTCATTTCAATATCAAACATTTATGCCTGTGCCTGTTTGCCATGACTGTGAGCTGATATTTGATTCTGCGTCCTCACTTTTATGAACTGGTTACTTTGGAGCCCTCTTGTAGTCGGCACGGTCGCCATTTGTCTCTTTCTGTGCTGTCCTCTCGTCAAAAGATTTTGTTTTAAAGAACTCGCTAATGCATGATAAAAGTACTCTTTTTTCGTTCTCGAAACTCGGACGAAGACATTGAAATATCATAAAACATCCTTAGATAGGAATGCCTCTTTTATTTTATTTTATCGAGAAAATTACCCTAATCCTTTACTTCTCAATCAGCTGCCATCATAATAAAGCTCCAACTCTCCACAAACGAGATTAAATATATAATTACGAGATAATTTAATTGGTTAAATTTTAGATTTAATTTTTAAAAATTACATGTTTAAATACCATAAATCTCAGAATTAATAAAAATTTACATAATCATTAACTTTAAAATCTTGAAAAATTAATCAAAATATACATAAGTTAACCTAAATATTCATAATTACCCAAATACACACACACACACATCACGTAATATTTCTAAACCATAGTTATCCAGTAACTTGGCTCAAGTTTGCTTTCAAACTACTCAGGTTTGCTTTCAAACTAGGTAGCCAGTTAACCCAATAAATTTTGCAAACAATGTTGTTTCTTTAGAACAAAACCAAACAATGTTGTTTCTTTAAAACAAAACCCAAAATAATATTGTATATAGTTTTGGGATAAACCCGATCTAACCGGCCAACTCACAAGCTGTCCTAGCCAACCAGTAAGGCGAGCCTTAAGCAGGGTCTGATAAACAGTTTCCTGTCAAATTAGCTGATTTGGAATTAGCAGTTCAGTACCAGCCGTGCTTCTAAATTACAGACGAGTCTTTGGTAAGTTTGTGCTCTGCGCGGAATACTCATCTGTTGACGAAAAAGGGAAAAGAAATCTACTGTTCAAATAAGATCAAAACCCAAATTCGGATTTGTTTGCGTTACATTACTATTATGAACCAGTGGCCTATTGTTACATGTAACTTTCACACAGCCCTTGGTCAAGACACGCTTTGTATACAACATTTTTTAGATAAGCATACGGATCCAGAGCAATCTGGTCACAGTGACAAGCGCTGCCATCAACAAAAGAGTGTCCTACCTTGATAGTTTCCTCTGTATGATAGGCTACACTGTGTTTTGTCATCACCTAGATCCTGATGGAGCTGCTCTTGGACCAGCAGCTTGTGCCTTCATGGCTTTTGTTTGAGCAAGCAATGCATCATAATCCTGGACATTGAAGGCATATTGTCACTGAATGCACATAAAATCAATCACAAAAGAAAAGCCAAATGCAATGAAAAAATTACCCGTTTCTCAAATGCATCATCATTTGAGCTAAGTAACTTGTCTGCAATCCCATAATCTATGGCTTCTTGAGCTTTGAGATACTTTGGTCGCTGGATGTCTTTAACAAGTTCTTCCTTCGGTTTCCCAGTTCCTTTTGCTAAAAGCTCAATATAATACTCAGTATTCGCATCCAATTCCTTGGCCTGAAAAAAAAATTGTTAAAAAGGGTAAAGGAAGTAAAGGGGGTGGGGTAGAAGGAGGGAGAACCTTGATCCACATATCTACTGCAGCTCCACTTGATCTGTTGACTTTAGGCAAATATAATTTTGCTGCAATTCAGAATCAAATTATTAGAAGCTCATGCTCAAAACTTCTATATTTACTTGAAACAGGTGCAGATCAATGGTCCTACAGTCTGAATGAGCAGTCAACAGGCTGCATGCACTAGTCACTAATGCCAAGGTCATCAAATAGATCAGGAAAGCAAATAGGTACAGCCTCTTCTACAGGTTCCAAACAGCTAGGATTGGGGCAAGATCATCAGGTTAAGCCGCAAGTTCCTCTGACCCATAAACACTGTCCAGTAACTATTATACCACTTTCCCTACATCTGGCAAAAGATTTTAGGATATAGAACTTCACCATATCAATCACTTCAATTGCTCTCATGCATCTTCTTTCTCAAGAATGGCACCTTAGCAGATATGTCATCCATATGGTTTGAAAATTGTGAACATAAATTATTTTTAAACCACATTCAAGTACAACTAGGGTCTCTAATTTTAAATTCTTAACAGACATGCAGAAATGAGAGAAATATAATATTTCCATAGTTCCAAATAGGAATTACATTTTTCAAAACAAGTCAAGATAATCTTTTTAACTGTAAAGAGAAGTTTGGATCATACTGGATGAGTTTGGCTGTAAAGCGCGATAACCCTTGGCTCCAAGAGATAGAAGCATTGCTGCTTGACCATATGCCATGCCACAATTCACGGTATAGATAGTTGATTTGCAGTACTTCAGGCAAATAAAAAGAGATGCACAGGATAAGTTTCAAGCACATTAAACAATCGAAGAAAGGATTGAAAAAAAAATCTTGCATGCACACACACACACACAACAAACAAACACAAACACACGATGTTACTCCATAGCATAAATATATGGTGACAAAATAATTGAAAATCTTGCGGGCTGACGCACACAATATTGGTCCAACACATTGCATGAACTAAAAAGATCTTATGATGAGCTTTGTGCAGATAATATTTTATATTATGATACTTACAGACATGATGTCTGCAATGGCATATGCTTCAGTTTCAGATCCAACAGTCTCCATCTTCTCATTCTAAACAGTAAGAAACCAAGTTAGAGAAGATTATTACACATATTCAACCAAATGAATGTGACTTCAGGCATCATTAGAACACAAGTCAATCAATGGCTTATCTAGAGCGACACATACATGTTGCTAGAAAAAGAAAAGGAAAAAAGGAAAAAAGAATCTGGGGCAAACCTGTGTCCCAGATGAGTTTATATATAGATATATAGGTTTTGAAGCGTCTTCATAATCCAAATACATGAATTGAGCAACAAGAAGCTCTGTGACAGCTGGTACAATCTGCAGTTAACAGATAGGACATGTAAAGAAGATACAAGTCAGACAGAAGGAAAATGGTAAGATAGATAAAGAATTCTAGTTGATATTGAGGATAGTAATGAAATATATAAATAATTGCTCACTGGCATTCCAAGGTAGCATATCCGAGCATCTAAGAGCAAAGAAGGCAAATCCGGAGGAGCAGATTCAGGTCTTCCATATCCTCTGCCCCCTCCACGGTACATGCTTACGCTCATACTATATTTTGAAGGACCTTGATCCATCATGCCTGATACACTATACATCCCTCCGTGATCCAGATAGTTCTTTCTAGATGAGATGCTTTGCTGTCAGAGAAGGTAAGGACATAACAATCTCTCAAGATAACCACTATAAGATTGAGGCTCTTAGATGAAATCAACTTTCAGCAAGCAATAAGAAAAATTATTATTATGCAATTAATAATTATAAGATCATCTTGAAGCTAGAAAATGATTTCAAGGAGTAAGACGAAAGAACCTCTGTGACACTCCCTGACTGACGACGAATGGGATTATCTTCAGTCATGAACATGTCCATTTGTGAAGGAGTAAGACCATAAAGAGATTGAGGTACATTTTTATAATTTTCCATCACTGCAGAGGATGAGATAAAGAGGAAGGGAAGTTAGGATTTGAAGTTTGTCATGTATCTGGAAGAACACACAAGTTCAGAGCTGCTGGGGAATTCACAAGTAAAAGAAACTAGAAACGTTGCAGTTCTCAAATTCTAATACAAAAGTCCACTTTGTATTTCATAAAACCAAAGAAAGATAAGTATCCAAACAAGCACGGAGATTGTAGTTAAATGGCATGAACTTGAAGGTCTCAACTTGAATAATTTGGCGTCATGCCATTCAAAATAAGTCGGTCTACATATCATCGGCATAACCTGAATCCTCTAGCTCATTGCATAGTAATGCAATTGAGATTTGTCAAGCTTATAGCTGAAGGGAGATTACTGTTGAAACTTTGAACTGGAAAAAACCAACTGAATTACCACCTCTAACAACAACAAACACCTATGCTATTATCTTAAGAGCAGGTTCTTGATTTGATGTGACCCGTAGCAGACTAGCCACTAGGTCGCTTCAAAGGATACGAAGGACTCATAAAAGGGAGAACCTGTGGGAGCAAGAGCACATGAGAGCTGAGGTAGAGAAAATAAAGCCCCCAAACCATGTGTACTCTTGGGAAGCAACTATAGAAGATCAAACCCCTCAAAACATCAATCAAGTGCTTCACCACTATTCTCTAGGTGCGCACTACATTGATCAAAAGATAACACAAGGGTTTTTTGAGACTGCTATTAGTATTAATTAAGTAACCTTTTCCAAAATGCTGCAATTCCTCCACCACCAGCCTGCTGAAATTATAATTCTCACAGTTCAACTTCATCTTCTTCTCTTCAAAAGTGTCATCCGAAATGCTTTTTGTAGTACCAAAATGTTAACTGTAAAGGCCCACGTAACTACAAATTCAATACAGACCCTTACTAACCTCCTAACTAGAAGCCTGCCATGATATGAGTACCATGCCAGCATACTGTATTGTTATAACAAAAAAAACAAAAAAACTAGGGTTTACTTTCCTCCATTCAACACTATCTAAACCAAGGTTGAAGAGCAGAGCCAGTGTCTCAATTATCATATTAAAAAATAAAAGGCAACACAAAACACAACAAAACCCAAAAAAACCCAAATCCCAAAAGCTATTGATGATTCAAGAATCAAAATAAGACTAATCGCATATATAAATCAATCAATAGAGCAAACAATAAGAAACTCAAATAACAAAGCAGAGAGTTAGAGAGGGAGAGAGAGACAGACATCCATCTTTGAGATTTTCTTCTCTAAACTGAGTGGGAATATGATTCAGTGGGTTCCCAGATGCAGAAGGGGACTTGTAATAGCAGCATCTTTGTTGTTGAAGCACTCTTTGATTTCTCGGACTGCTTAATAAAAAGAGGCTGGCGCTTGGGAGAAAGGAAGACTTCTGTTGCAACCCGGTAGCTGGATATACCAGTTCTGGGTTTGGAGCTGCGAGTGGAGATAGCAGAGAAGTTGCCATAGTCATGAATTACCCACACAGACAGAGGGGGTGATTCTTCTTTGATTCTATTTGCTATGCCTTCGAGATAGTGAAGCTTGAGGTTTTTGTGCTTTTGGGAATTTTGGGTCTTTTTCTTATTTTAAGTTTTTATCTGGTTCTAAGGAAGACCAACAAAGCACTGCTCTGGGCCCTTCACTCCCGATTCTTATTTCAAACACCATGGCCTTTACTAGTTACTTGTTAGCCCATAATTTTAATGGTCTTGGACCATGGTCCAGCCCACTTTCATTGTATCGAAAGAGTCGAAAGACAACACCCAGCAAAATCACCATTGGAGATGGAAGAGGGGTCTGTGTGGTCCACAATTTAGAACAAAGCCTAGCAGATGACGGTTCCAAGAATGTTGGGGTAACTTGTAAGTTGGTCCTTGACTTTCTCTAATTTCAATCCTTGCATGGGCCTTCCTTATCCTCCTCGTCGTTAGAAACGATTAATAAAAACGAAGGAGACCGCTACTTAGCCAGATTTTCGTTTAGATAGAAACTTTGGAGGTCATCATCGCTGTTAAGTTTCTGTCTCGCCTCCTTTGAGGCTCCAATTTGTTTCTTCTTTCTTACTATGACAAAGGTTCAAGAATTTAATATTTATGTGTGTTTAGTATTGGTTTTTTAAGAGTATATTTTATTTAAAAATACATCAAAATAATTTTTAATATTTTTAACTTTAAAAAACACTAAAAAATAACATTAATTTAATACTTTTTAAATAAAACACATCCAAAATAAGAATTTACAGCACTTCCAAAGTGAAATTGGTGGAGTGGGTTTGGGCCTAACAGATTTCAAAAGGTAGGGTGGATTTAATACGTTGAACTGCCCCTGACCCGTTGGTTCAGCCACCACCGGAGCATCCTCAGCTGAACGGCATGCATTGCATTTGCAGCTCCCTCGTCAACAGTCAACAAGATCACTATTCTCTGCTTTTGAATATTTGGAAGAGTCCCCATTCACAGTTTACAAACAGAGGAAGACAAGTTCCGCTCGAAATTCACGTGTGAAACTGTAAAGTATAGTTTATTCATTGGTCTTATATTTGACCTCCACCGCTCCAGGTTTGGTTGACGGGAAAAATATGGTTCTGGGCAAGATCAGAACTCCATTTTTAACACAGCATCGATACTATCTGGCAGTAAAGATTAAGACGAAACTTTAATTAAGAGTGGAATATTTCGCATGCTTTTGGACTTCGATCCACAGCCATCAGTAAGGCAACAGTAACATGATCGATGTACCCTCTGAGCCTCTAAAACTAAAGGCCATTCCCATTGTATAGACTCTCAAAACTAGTCTTTAAAGTTTAAAGTTTACAAGCAACTTGACCAGACGGGATGGTACGTAGTCCTTGACGTCATGCAATCCCGTCTCGGGCCTTGTCTTAGCCATCGTTTAAGGCAATAATTCAACATAAAACAGTAAAATATTCCATTGATAATAATTAAAAAAAAAAAACAGCAGTCGGTTGACATCATCATTCTATGGATCATCTTATTTCTCCCTTCCAACTTGTTGCCAATAAATAGGAGTGTTTTGGTGAATTAACACATTTAAAAAAAATTAATTTGTAAAGTAATATAAGTTATGGAAGTCATGGATGATACCTATAACATATAAGACGTGACGTATAGTATCTATCTACGACTCGTTTAATTAATATTCTAATTTTTCAAATATTTTTTCATGTGTTTCGCTCTATTATTTTATTTTTACGATTTTTTTTTTAAAAAGAACTCCAGGGAACAGTAGCTGTGAAGAGATGATAATCAACCAAGAAAAAACCCTTCGTATGCATATAAGATTCTAGTTTCCAAATTACCATTTGAACGCAGTGGCTTTATTTATTCAAGGAGTGTGCCTTCGGCGACGACATTAATTAATTGGATATTGTTTCGTGAGCGTGGTACGCTGTTTTTCGAAAATATTTATTTTTTAAGAATATATATAAATAAATATTTTTAAATATTTATTCTCAACATCCATGTATCAAAGTAGCTTAGGACAAGCCAAGCCTTTCGTGCTAGGAATCAAGACTGTTCATGAAAGAAAAGAAAAGGATCACATGCACCTCGACATTTACTCCAGCAATTATGAGTTGGACC
>Ga0325404_1006422_pt1 | contig 12336 bp, 8 predicted proteins | sample PopdelMetagenome_18_FD_205664 | JGI IMG/M metagenome (GOLD analysis project Ga0325404, IMG submission 205664) | Populus deltoides microbial communities from Bellville, Georgia, United States - Xylem-Control-R1 | ecosystem: Host-associated > Plants > Phyllosphere > Stem > Wood/Secondary xylem... | reverse complement strand
TGCTTTCGAGTGCCTCGGCATACTGACGTTTTCCCACACTCTATGTGATCAGCATTTGTAGATGACACTGACACGTTTTGCTGGATCGGTTCTTGGAGTTATTTAATCATTTAAAATGCCGGCCTCTTTAGCTTGGTTGGTGGTCTTTGTTTTTTCACAATATTATTATTATTATTATTATTAAGATGACCCATGCATTGCTATATATATATATATATATATATATATATATATTTATTTATTTATTTATATGTTATGAAACCCATTTAAATTATGGTTTTTTAAGACATTAATTATTAATCAATTTTGTGAGGTCAAGTCTTTCATCATCACCTTCTTGTTTTTGTTGCATCCATGATGATCTTCATATTCTTGCCTTCGCTGGTGCCTGGTCCATTATATAATGGCATCCCATAGTTATGTAAATTTACTTTTCATGTGGAGTGGTTTTTTAAAAAAAATCAATTGGCGTCTCATAGATCTCCATCCATGCACATTAATTAGTTTTCTTCTACTGTGGTTCCGTATAAACCCTACCCACCAGCTAACGAAGCCTTAAACATGGTGCTTCTGCTGAATCGCTGAGCTGTAACTTGCAACTTGCTCTAGCTAGCTTCGCATAAGTTCAAATGATGGAATAAAAAAAATTATGGCTGAAAGTTTCATTACATGTATCTTCTGATAGCTGTTGTTGCATGATGCAATTACTACGTGTGCATGCATAGCCGTCGTCTCTGTATTTATCTTTTTATGCTTTACATGGTGTCCGCTTTGCTTTCAGGTGTGTTCAACGTGGCGAGCAGTCTCGCGTTCGGATCCTCTTTGGCACCGTCTCACTCGCGGTATCTGGGGCCGCACCAACCTCCTCCATGACACATGGCGAGAGGAGTATATCTACCGCCACCAAACGGCCCAAAACTTCCGATCCGGAAGAGCTGTCCATTTCGCTCTCCACTTTGATCCAGCTGATGTGGATGGCCCCAACGACCCTGATGCTCTAATATGCCGCTGTCTCGCTCTCTCCGATCGCTACCTTGCATGCGGTTTTGCTGACGGCGCTGTCCGCCTCTTTGATCTCACCACGCGCCTCCATGCACGCACTTTCCGCCCAGAACACCATGACCGCCTGGGCAGGTTCTCTCGTGCGGTGTCGGGCATCGTCATCACGGCCACACGCTTAGTGTTTGCCACGTTAGATGGTGATATCCACGTGGCGGCGGTAAATAGCAATGCCAATCCACGGAGGGCCCGCTTAGGTGAGTTGTTGAACGACGGGGCGTTAGTGGACTTCACGGGCCGTGGGCGATGGTGGGTGGGCCTATACGCTGGGCTTCCGGGCCGGGCCTTTCGTGTCTGGGATGGTAACACCGAAGAACCTCTCTTTGAAGGCGGGTCGTTGACTGACCCAGAAGCTGTGTTAGGTTGGCACACGTTGACAGAGGTGACTGAGTTTGTGGGCCGAGTCAGGGTTACGAGTCAGGAATCGGTCGTGGCATGCACGAGTTCGGGACTCGTTATTTTTGATTTGGGGGACCTTGGGGCTGTACTAAGGGAGGAGGACTACACTAACAGGAGAGGCATCTTGGTGGGTTCCTTCGATGTATGCAATGAGGCGTATGTGATTGTAGATGGCAGGGGGAATGCTAGCGTGCGCAGGGCGGACACCTCGGAGGAGATGTGTGGCTTTACCGTGAGGCCTCCAAGGGGAGTGCTTGGGTGCATGAATGGTGGGTACGTGCTAACGTGCGCGGGTGGTGTAATAAGGGTATGGCAGATAGAGCAGCCTGGTCGCCAAGAGTATTTGTATAGCTTCGGGGAGAGGATAGGCGAGGTAAACGCTCTCGTTGCAGATGAGAGGCACGTGGCAGCAGCATCAAGTGACACGAATATACACCTGTGGGATTTTGGGGCACAGTAGGAGGAGGGCACGGGGGGTGGGGGTGGGGGTGGGCGTGGGCGTGGGGTTAGGGTTGGGGTTGGGGTTGGGGTTAGGGTTAGGGTTAGGGGACCTGACCTAGAAAGGGAAATAGACCTAAAGCTAAGGTGGAGGGATGGTGACAAGAGGGGATGTAGGCTCGGTAGGGTTTAGATTTTAGTTTTAGCACGAGGAACCTGATATCTTTGACTTGTATGAAAGTAGCTTGAGATTTTTGATATGGAGAGAGAGAGGGAGGGAGAGGTGCGGAGGGCCGTGTCAGCCGCTGTTTTGGGTGCTCCTTTTGGGTATGAAAGATGATGTCGAGATCCGGGGGACGAGGAGCCTGTGCCTGCTGCTGCCTACCTATTTATTGGATTGACTAAAAGGAGAAGGAAGAGGAGGAGGCTTTCTGGTTTCTGTACATTTTCTCTTTTTTCTCTTCTCCTTTGGTTTTTAATGCTCTGGTTCCGGAATCTATTCGAGTTGTTCCTTTCCTCCTTGTACTTTCATGGCTTTTTAGCACTTTCATTGGCTTTTTAATTAATTGTGGGGCCGACTTCTAATTAATGGGAACCCCACAAAGCTTTTATGGCACAGGTAATGGAATTGAGACTTGTAGTTGACGTCCTACGTTGCTAGCTGCCTGCTCTTTGTAGGTCTCATTATAGTGCTTGTTTTTTCAAAAACCACATTTCAAAAATTGTGATTTCTTTCTTGTGATTTTGATTAATATCAAAAATTGATTTTTAAAAAATAAAACATTATTATTTCATTGTATTTCAAATGCCCTTTAAAAAACGTTTTCATTGCGATGAAGGCCCTTGCCCAGAACAAGCATCCGTCTGTCATTTCTTCCCTGTTATTGCCCAGGGCTCTCCCTCCCTCATTTGTGTACCTTCCTAGGGTTGCTTAACAATGCCACACCATTCTAAATGGCTTGAAAGAATCTTTGAGACTATCCAAGAAATAGCACTGATGTTCTTTACATAAAACCCTAGATCGGTGGAGTCCTATACTGCTATCAAATCAACTCCAATGTTCTTTTGTTTCTTTAATATGAAAATGAGGAAACCCGGATCCTCGAAGAGCGTGGTTAATTCATATAAAGGTGATGCTAAAATATTATGCAGAGGCAGACATTTGGTTTCACCCTGCTGGCTGGTTTTTTCAGAGTAATCATGCAAGAACCTAAATAAACTGAAAATCACCGGGTATTCTCTACTGTTTTCAGGGGGACTGAGATTAATACTCAAGACCACCATTGTGTATCTTCTTCCATTGATCAGCCAATACTAATTACACTGCAAAAGATCACTACACCATCTATAATAGAATGCCTTGTCAAAATACGTTCTTACATGAGAGTAATACAATATATTGGTATGGCGCTGCTTCTCTTTCACAAACAATTTAAGTAGATCAACAAAAATGGAGATGTCATACCTAGAGTCATGCTTGAGCAATCCCCTTCTTCACTAACATATCATATACTCTATCCACTTTGCTTGATTCCACCTTGAACAGGCTATGAGCATCGGTTTTGTTGGTAACAGTACCCTTCGTTATCTCTATTGACATTATGTGCAGCATGTTGAGATAATGTGCAGGTAGTATTCTCAACTCACAACAAAGACGCTTATCCTGCATGTAATAATATATCACAATTTACTCAAGCGAGTCTGATGCTCGGTAAACAAATAAAAGCATGCATGAACACACAAAATCACATCAGGCAATGATGCACAGGAATCCAGCAATATCTCCCAAAATCAATTTCAAACATAGCAAACATGAGATCCAATTGAAAGCATGAACAAATTCAATAACATAAATGTTAATAAGTTGAACAACATTCTTACAGATTCAGAGAGCAAATCAGCCCCTAGGAATCCAGCAATATCCCACTCATCAAGGGTGCTTGAAATTGCTTGTTTTGCAATCATTGAAGAAGAGTCGTTGCCACCAGGATGAAAAACGGTGGAACACTTGACAGCTCCACGAGGGCTGCTGTCAAGATGATTTGGCTTTGGCAACAGTTTACCTGCTGGGCCTGCTTGCATACTTTCCTTCGCTCTTTGGGCACTTTCTTCAGCTTCCTTCTTTCTCTTCTGCTCAATAAATCCTTGGGCCTCACCAGCTGTTTGACAGCCAGCAGCTCGAGCTTCCTGCATGATGTTTTTTTGTCATATGCAGCAGAGATCACAGCTTGCATTTGGAATTGATACAAATTGTGCCTAAGAATGCTTCCATACAAGTTTTACAAATACTAAGCAGCAGGAGCTGAAAGTTGACAAATCTTTCAGCTCATGGAACAGATAGCTGGAACAGAACTGCTTGCTCGCAAATTCTAAGCAGCACAATGTCCATTAAAAAAAATTGGCATTACATGTTCATCACTGGAGTTGATGAAAATCAGTTTTGTAATTGATCATGATGAAACAATTGTAGATTCTGCAATTGTCCCATGAGAAATAGTGATTGACAGTAAACAACCCCAGCAATATCATTTTATTACGGCATGGATGGTCACTATTGTAGTGGTAGCACAACAACTAGAAACTTTAAGAGCTAATTAACAGAATAAAAGATGCAGAGGGCAAGTGTGCAGCATGCGTCAAACCTGAAGATCTTGTATTCTTTTCATAATCTGATGATCTTCAATAACAGTCTTCATCAATTCTTCATGCTCTTCTTTTGTGTGGAACCTCATGAAGACCTTGTAACGCTGATATATTTCCTTCTCTTCAGGTGAAATGTTCTTCTCAAATGCATCAGGGTAAAACAAATTTCTTTCCAAAATAAAATCTTTCCTCCGTTTCCTCTCATCAAGCCTGCCAACAAGTCCCCAGTGAATTTGGAAACTAGCTAAAAATGAAAAAGATCCTCAAAATAAAGGGAAAAAATAAATTTTGGTTGGAGATCAAACTCAATATGTCCTAACACCTACATTTTCTTAGGAGCTCCCAATTTAGAGTAGCGAGAACCCAAGGTTAGTGCAGAAAAAATCTCAAGCCTAAAGTTCATGGCATCATAATGTCAGCTGGCTGATCTTCTCCCAAAGGATTAATCATGGAACAGAGCAAAACCATCATTTAGTTGTGGGATAGGCAGCCAAAATGGCAAACTTTTGTTTTACCAACTGTCCTTTAATTCTAAAAGGAATTGGCCTATAGAAGCAGCCTTCAATATGTTGTCTCTCACGTCAAAAGTGCATGTTTCTACAACTTCAACTGTACCTTTTTGAGTAAATGCGCAGAACTTGCAGTTTCATGTCAAGCTCAGCATCAGTGTCAGTATCTTTGAATTCCATATCTGCCAGTAGTTGCTCTGCATCATTATCATATTCAATCTCAAATTCCTGCCTCTTGAAATTATAGCCACTTAACTCTGTCATTGAAGGTCCTTCCTCTCCGCAAATTCTAGGTTTTTTCTCTCGAATACTCCTGTCAGACAGAGGTTCTGCCAAAAATAATCATTAAGCACTCATGACAGAGATAAGAAAAGAAGCCAGCTCATAAAGCTACACACATTAGCGTAATTGTCCTATAACAATACAAACAGTTTGATGCATATCAATCATAAAACTATAGGGTTAAAAATTCTGACTCGTGTACACAAAACTAGTTTCCAGAAATAACTTTTAAAGAGCATTGCATGAATGTTCGCCAGAACTTCACATTACATCCATTTGTGTGGGGTACTGTTATTATGTGTAAAATGTAATTACACCTATTGTGTTTCTGGAATTTGAGTGAAGATACCCATGGCCAAGATCAATTACATATATCATGATTCTACATATACCAGTAAAATAAAAGGCACCAATGTTATGAAAATTTTTCTTGTGAAGTTTGCAGTAAACAAACAATGAACACATAAATCACACCTTCCACTTTAATCTTGTCCTTAATCTGGGCCTCGTTAGATGCTTTCTTAACTGCATCTGAGAAAGTGTTGCCACTGCTTGAACCCATATGAGAGCTGACTTCTGAAGTAAGCAATAAGGTAAGAATTTCAATTAGAAAATGTTCTCCATAAAGTAATCTTCAAGAGAGAAATAAACAAAAAATAAACATTTGCCAGTTGAATGCTGTACCTGCATTTACTATAGATGACGAATGGCTGGCTAAATCTTCTTTCTTTGATGCCTCATTTCTGATCAAGCAGTTTGAGGAATTAGCAATCAGGATTAGAGTTCAACCGAATTCACGTATAATGGTGAAGATAGCCATACTTAATTTTCATAGAGAAGGGAGACTCTTGGTTCAGCGTAAGCTCCTCAAAAGCAGACAACTCTGGGAATAAACATAAGAATCTGTTTAGCTAGCTTATTTTACATAGAAATCAGTATATGAGCCCGGTAAATAGGGATGCCAACAGGTGGACTTAAGGGAGCGTACACATGAACATGACTAGGGATGCAGAAGAAGAATGAAATATATATTTTAGATTAATTTAATAAAATTATTCGAAAGATGTACTACAAAAGCAATTAACATGTTCTGGGTTTTGCTTCAACTGAATTCATCAAAAGATAAGTAACTGATGAATTGAACAAACTTAAATCAGCAACCTATGAATTTAGTTGAGAATTGGTGTTAAACTATAAAAATACCAACCACCCAATCCACATGTGACACAATTGCAAAGTACTCAAATCAATTTCAAGCTAACCTTTCTTCATTTCAACATTTCCTCTGGCCATTGCAAGGAGCTCCTCTCTGGTTTTTCCCATAACATGAGACATGTCCTAGGTAAAATAAACCACAGGGTGTTAGTACCATTTTAGCTATTTGGAATGCATACATGTACATATACAAGCAAATATAAGTCTTACTGGGAGAGGAAAGCATGGGGAGTCCATGTATACAGCATTATAGTGATCAATGCATTGAGATTTGCTCTTGGTTCCAACATGTTCTGAAACTTCAGTCCAGTTCCCAAATCCATACATTTCAATGCCCTAAAAGTAAGGACAAAATACACCATCTAACCATCATAATAATAACACTCAGAAAGCCAGATTCACAATAGAAACCAGCATTTTACAGAAATATTAAATGGGTTATAAGTAATATCGAGGAACACATAGTTTGACTTATTAAAGCAAATACCTCTAGAAGTAATATCTCTTCATCTGTATTCCAGTCTGGATGAAAGAGCGGAAAAGACAGATTGTCCTGTTAGAGAGAAATAATGGAAATACAAATACTGATTTAGGTACAATCATTGCTTCATTAATAATTCTCAAAACCAACCATCTTGTAGTGGTCCAGCGAACACAGAAATAGTGAATGAAGCCCACCATGGATGAAAGAGAAAATAAAGAAGCCAAACATATAATGATATTCAAACACAAGTTTAAACTACACACTAGAAGGCAAATATTCCAGCACACAATGCAGTGGTTAGGATTGTATTGTATGTGCATCACAATATCAATTTCAATGAGAAAAATCCTTAAGAGCAATGCTTGACTAATATACGACCATGGTTACGAAAGAGCAAGGTAAGACATAAAAAGTGATTAACTAGTTAACCATCTGAATTATAATATGTTGAAAAGATGAGAAGAGAAACATATACCAACTGGACAAGAAAACTTTACCATAACCCTGTAGGGATGATTGCTTTTATGAGGAGTCACTTCGGCTCCAACAGAAAAACACTCAACGCAAAGGTCGAAATCAGGACACACTGCACACTTAATGCGAACCATTCCAGAGATATCTTTATGACAGTAATTGCAGTGGTATAGTGCCAGTTTCCCTTGACCCTTTTCTTGATATACTGCATTGTAGGTAGTTACAAATTATGTACTGATTTGCATACAAATTTCAAAGGACGATTAAAATATTATACCTGCTGGAAATGCAGTCTCTATACTCCCTACATTGGAAGTCGTCTTTTTTCTTTTTGAAGATCTACTAAAAAAATAAAATTAAAAATAAGTGCAAACCTGCAAGAAGCTAAAATAATTGAAATTCCAAAAAAAAAAAAAACAATTCAATAAAAGAAACAATTCACTTGTCAGTTATATATATTTGAATCAGAAGCTTCACATGACTGGAGACTCAAGTTGAAATTAGAGATTTTAGGGTAAAGAAATTTCCTCAGCAACCAAACAATACACGATAAATAAATATTAAAAATTTCTGCACAAGCTAAGTGTGAAAGGTATACCTATTGTTTGGATCATCAGAGGCGGCGGCGGCAGTGGAGGTTCCGGAAGAAGGAGGGCGACCGCGCGAACGACCCATGGTAACAGTTAGTTGCAGTCTGGGAAACCCAGGCGTTGGAGAGGGTGGGTTTTTTATTTTTTATTTTATTTTTTAGGATTCTTAAGTGAAGAAGATGATGTTGCCACGTCAGAAACATTTGATCCAACGGTTAAAACGTTTTTTAAGGGTTAAGAGCTAAAGGCCATCTCGCTGTGTCACTGACTCACTGCGACACGCCCTTCCCTTCATTATTAATTAAGTTTTAAATCTTTTAGTCTTATGCAATTTGCTCCAAAAGTAATCTTTTAGTCTTATAAATTTTATTTATCACTAACAATAGATCGATGGAGGGGTAACATTGCTTAACTTTTATTACATAGGGAATAAAACTGATAACATCAAAAGCTTTGGACTAAATTGGTAAGGGTTAATCGAGGTATCGTTGTGTTTTTTTTACTCTCAAAACAAAATAGCCCGCCCCCTTCTCTTGCAGAACAAAAAGCGCAGCAGCAGAGACTACGTTTCATTCATGTCCTAAAAGTTGGAGGCTAAAGACCTCCTCTCAGTCACTGTTTTCTTTCAGTTCTAAGCAAAAAGGCTGTTTGTTATTGTTTCCCAGGTTTTTGTTTCTCACTCACTATTTTCCTTGATTGTAACTCTTCATGTTAATTCTTTCCATGTTCGCCGCCTGTTTGTGAAATTGCCCGTGTCAGTGTTTCACCCCCCCCCCCCCCCAACTGTTACTAAAGTTACTTCAATCGTTCAGAGAATACCGAGACTCAAAATTTGAAAAAACTATCAATTTGGTTTTCTTTTGATTCTTATAGGGTGAATTATATGTGATTGTAACCACTGTTTTTCTGGGTCTGTTTTTTATTTGAAGAAATGGTAGGCCTTTCTCTTGGTGAAAAGCATTTCATACAGGGTGGTATTGATCAAAACCTCCGCTCTGACGGCCGGAAAAGAGATGCTTACCGACCTATTTCTATTGAAACTGGGGTTATCCCTCAGGTATAGCTCATTCTCCTATCAAACCTGCTTTGTTTTTATTGTAAATCAAATCAAATTACGGTATTGTTTTTCTTTTTAATGTTTCATGAATTTTGCACAGGCAAATGGCTCCGCACGAATCAGGATAGGTGCAACAGAGGTTATTGCCAGTGTGAAGGTATTTTATAGCCTGCATGACCCATACTTCTTCCTTCTATGTGATTTCTTGATGATATGGACTTGTTCTTATGTTTTGCAATATAAATTTTTGTGGTAGCTTTTTTCTGATTCGTTGCTTATTTATTTAAATGCAGGCTGAGCTTGGAAGACCAAATGCATTGCAACCTGATAAAGGAAAAGTTGCTATATTTGTTGATTGTAGTCCAGTTGCAGAACCAATGTTCGAGGTTGTATACTTTTATATCCTGCCCTTCCCTTTTCTATAGTCTCTGCCCTGTTAATAGAGCCTTGTTTGTAGCAAGTCATTCATAAGACATTTGTCCCAACCAATCTAGTTAAAATGGTCATAGCTCCAGAGTGGAGTTGCTACTCTATAAATTTTCTTTGCACATATGGCCACGCTTCTCAATATACTGTGCAACATAATTTCTTGGCAATTAACATTCATTAAATGTTTATCCTTATCTTAGTTTAAAACTTGCAGGTCTCATTTATCCATTGTTTGAATCTGTATGAACTTTAAATCAGTGTTTTGCTTGTTGCTGTATTCCCTCGTTCTTTAACTGAATGTTTTCCATTACATAATGAAGAGCTCATTTGAAATTTTCCAAGCTGTTTTCACCAGTATAAATCTCTTTCTTCTTAAGTTAAACCTGTCATCATATCTTACTCAGGGCAGAGGGGGCGAGGAACTGTCCACAGAACTCTCAGTTGCTCTTCAGCGTTGTCTCTTGGGTGGTAAAAGTGGAGCAGGTTTGTATTCTCAGTAGTGCATGACAAGTTCCACAAATCTGTTGTGTCATGTGTGCTCTCTAATTTGGCATTTCACCCTGCATCCTCTAATAATGCATTATGTTTATGGGTTCTTGCTATTTAAATTGATTATGAAGTGGTTGAATTTGTCTCAGGGGCTGGAATTGATCTATCATCTTTAATAGTCGCAGAAGGAAAAATTTGTTGGGATCTTTACATTGATGGGCTTGTCATCAGTTCAGATGGAAATCTTCTTGATGCTCTAGGTGCTGCCATCAAGGTACTATACTAGTTATTTATATGTTTGATAGTGGTCTCATTCATTTTTCCATATCCAATCAAACCATATGGATCGATGTGATGGCTGTTGGTAACATATGGTAAAAACATGGTGACTGGATTGGTTGAACATGGAATCACACTTTTCTCCCAGACTTCTCTCAGTTCTATTATTGTCTCCTTCGAAGTTGATAGAATGTCAAAACTCACCAAGTTTGGGCTTGTCTGATAAAAACATGAGTTTTATAACAGTCTTTGCACCTTGATATTGTCTCTGCCACAACTCCCAACCACTTGCTATTCTAAAGTTGCCTTTGTTTCGAGAGTAGTTGATTTTTGTAGTTGAAACTGATTACTAATATACATGCTGCTATCTCCAAAGGCTGCCTTAAGCAATACAGGCATCCCAAGAGTCCAAGTTGCAGCCGGTGCATCAGGAGATGAGCAACCCGAGGTTGACATAAGTGATGAAGAATTTATGCAATTTGACACTTCTGGGGTCCCTGTTATAGTTACTCTAACAAAGGTGATCCAATTAAACTGTTTCTCTTCACAATTTTGACAACCTTAAAGAGTTCTATGTAACCATGAATTTCCAATCCTCTATCTTAGGTGGGGAGGCACTACATTGTAGACGCCACTTCAGAAGAAGAGTCTCAGATGAGCTCTGCTGTCTCTGTTTCTATCAGTAGGAAAGGGCAAATTTGTGGGCTTTCCAAACGAGGAAGTGCAGGTCTTGATCCGAGTGTTATTTCTGACATGATTTCCGTGGCTCGTCACATAAGTGAGCAGCTAATTAATAAATTGGACTCTGAAATATCTGCTGCTGAAGCTGATGAAGATGAAATGTGACCTCTACACAACCCTGGTATCATTGACTCAAGTAAGCTCTAATAGGACTGTTGATTGAATACTCTGAAATCTCTTAGTTTCACTTTAGAGATAAATGTAATCGAAAAATTGTTGTACACTTATCTGAACATGTCAACGACATTTTTGAAAGCAGCAACGTGATTAATTTGTCAAGTATTGGAATTTTTTTATTTCTTTTTTATCACCCAATACCCGCAACCTCATTTCTTAAGGGAAAGGTGATACAACTCTTTGGGGGTTATGATAAGTAATTTACTCTTGGGAATGAAGTTTACTACCATCTGATATGATCATAGTACTATTTTGTGATGAGGCCTAACCATAGAAATGGTCGCATATGATTACCATTCTCCACGTTGGAGACCCAATTAGTTGAATTAAGAAAAACCCTAATTTTCTATGAAATTGTGATTTATTTTATAACAGTAAAATTGAATTGTTGTATTCGATTTTAGATTAGCTTAACTATTTGCATTTTTTATATATATGAAGAATCTCGAACAACACTATGGTTTTAGATTGACCGGTAAGCATGTCTTTATATATATATATATTATTAACATGGGTGTCCGGGCCAATTTACATGCATCTCGACTAATCCCATGAATTTTAAACTTGAGATCACATAAAAGGCAAATATTTTGATTCCAAACTCTTACCACTGGATCACGTACTAAACCGGTAAGCATGTCTTTTTATTATGGATTTGTAGCATCATTCCCATTGGTCCTTATTCTCTCGTTGCTAAAATAGGAATGATATTAATAAAATACTGCAAACAGAGTAATGGATGCTTCTTTTCTTCTCTTTCAGTTTGATATTTTGTTTTTAAAAATGATTTTGAATTCACATATAGTTACAGGCACTTTGCCTCATCATAAAAATTTGTATATGTACAAGATGGGTTTTTTTCCCAGAAAAAAGCTATATAAACTTGACTACTTCGAAGAATTTTTATGTAAAGTAAATTTCCTAATTTGCATATCCATGGCCATGAGAGGAACTTCAATTTCTCATACGCTCCTACAACTCCACTGTTCCTTCCCTGCACTCTCTACTTTTGCTATCCAGATCTTCCTATTCATGCTTGTAAAGTACTGGAAGAAATGCAAAACCTCAAAG
>Ga0325404_1006421_pt1 | contig 12338 bp, 9 predicted proteins | sample PopdelMetagenome_18_FD_205664 | JGI IMG/M metagenome (GOLD analysis project Ga0325404, IMG submission 205664) | Populus deltoides microbial communities from Bellville, Georgia, United States - Xylem-Control-R1 | ecosystem: Host-associated > Plants > Phyllosphere > Stem > Wood/Secondary xylem... | reverse complement strand
TTATTATTATTTTTTTATATTTCACACTTGAGAAACTTTATCAATTAAATCAATTAAAAAAATTACAGCTAACGAAAGAAAATTAAAACAAGAAGAGACATAGTCTTTTTGATTTTAACAATCACGGGGTCCGTAGCTAATTAATTCAAGTCTTTTATTTTTATTTTAACACTTATTTTTTTAATACCACTAAATGCCAAATAATTATATTCAAGTATTTTTATTAATATATAATAACATTTTTTTATAAAAAAAATATTTTTATGTCATATAAATGAAAATATTTTTTGAAAAAGTAATCAATACGAAACAAAAATAATCTAAATCCCATTGCATTAACATTAAATTCATTTAATTCACGTGCGACATCCATGTAGCAATGTCAAATAAAATCATAAAAAAACTTATTTCCAAAAAAAAAATAACTTAGGAAATCTTGCTGCATTAGCCTGTATTGATCTTGGAACCTCCTACATACATGAATCATTCAATTGGTTTTTCATCTCCTATAAAATCATATGGAGCTATGTTGTAGCAAATAAACCTTAATTTCTCGAGGTAAAATCACACAGATCTCACGTTTCAGGGATGCACAGGAAGAGGAAAAGAGAAGCTGAGGCTGACTTCTGCCGAGACAGGTAGCCCAGAGCTCGTACTCGATTGTCCCGGGGGCCAGTAGGTGGACTGGGCCCTGTTACGTTCATCCCTCTTTTAGAGAATAAAAGTTTGGGTCTCTGTCCATTGATTGCCTATCTCCACTAGAATTTGTACTGTTTGTTTTTGTGGTTAAACTGGTTTCTAAACTGTTTTTTTTTTCTAATACATTACATTAATGAATTTTAGGTATTTTTTTATGATTTTAATTTGTTAATATTAAAAATAAAAAATATTATTTTGATATATTACCAATTGAAAAACACTATTTACCGCATTACCAAACTTACTTTCATCATCTAGGAAAAAAAGGAGCACGAAACATAATTGTTAATTCTAACTCGATTTAATGATGATAGGACATTTAATTTGACCTGATTAAAATTAAAAAAATAAGGATTGAAATTAAAAATCAAACAACAAAAAGGACAATGATGTATTTTATCTTTAATTGTGAGGTGATAAATAAAAAACAAAAAAAAACAACCATCGACGACGATGCAAACACCACACACCTACACACGTAACGCTATGTGTAAGAAGAGACGGTTGCGCATCCAATGAGATAACATATTATTATATTTGGCTGCTGGGTGGAGTCACACATGCAAACTTGAATTGTGCAAACATCATTCACTTGCTGGCATGGTTAGAACATGCCTCGCAGATTTTTTAATAAAAAATTAAAAAGAAAACGTGAAAATACCAAAACGCGCCCACAAACTTGTTAATTACATAAAAACCTATGTGAAAATACTAAAATGCTCCCAAAAACAAAGCTTAACACATGGACCATGAAAAAACCATAAACACCCCTATCCAACAACTCAATACATCTCTATCTCGGGCCAAGGAAATATATTTATTATTAAGAAATTTGTGAAAAGTCAAGAAAACCCCTAATCAACCATTATAAATCTGGTTAATTCCGAGGTAAATGAAAATTTTTACTGTATAAAAAATTAAGAAAAACACATACACACCCAAATAATTTTTTAACGAGTAACGGGTAAGTGGAAAAGACAAACAAATCTCCAGCCTCGAGGCTCAAGTATTTTTTTCCACCAAAAGATAAATGAGTAATTTGATGATAGCAATACACATACACAGTAAACTGCCTGTAAAGCTACACTGAAACTCGCTATTCTCCTAGCTTTTGTTTTAAGGTCCCTCTCGGCATCTCCCCTTCAGGTGTCTGGGAAATCCCCGGCCCAAGAAACAAAGGACTCATGCATGACCTGAACTGCCTCTAACTTTAAAGCATCAATCATTGAAAAAGCTCTTCATCAATCAATCAATCAACCATCTCCTCCTCTTGAAATTGATATTTCTTTTCCGTGGGCACGTGCTAAGCTCATGAGGAAGGGAGTACACCAGTACAGAATATCCTCCTCACGAAGTTTTTCTTTTTTATAATCATTTTCATCTTAGCATGCACGGTTGCTAGACTTGAATCGAAAATAGGTTGGATTATTCAATCAACAGTTAATGCAAATCAATTATTTTTATTAAAAACGATAGCGTTTTGTTCTTTTTCCTTCTTGTTGTTGACTCCACCTAATTTTGATCTGGTTTGGTTAGCCAACCACATCATTAAAACCTTAATTTTATCAATCATGTTAGTTGGATCAATCATCAATGTTCAATCAAATTGGCATGCAGCGACCAGGCTAGCTTCCCTCCATCAGTAAACGGCGTCGTTCGAGCAGTTCCCTCAAAAAGGTCACCTGTTTTCTTCACTTTCAAAATTCAAATTAACCCGATCAATGGCTCATATCGTAATAAAATAACGATCAAAGCCCATTTTCTTATCAAACCCTACATATATAATGCAAACCTCTCCGCTACGCTCCCCTCTCTCTCCTCAACTTTCAAAAAATCAAACAAATTCCTCAATTAATTGTTCGATTAATTGCTCAATCCTTCAACCAACTCGCTAATCCAAAATAATCATCTTATTAGCTAATCCTTTAATCCGAAACGATGTCGCTGAGGCCGAGTGCAAGGACCGAGGTCCGCCGGAACAGGTACAAGGTGGCGGTGGATGCGGAGGAGGGAAGGCGGAGGAGGGAGGATAACATGGTGGAGATCCGTAAGAATCGGAGAGAAGAGAGTCTTCAAAAGAAGAGACGTGAAGGACTTCAGGCTCAAGCCATGCCTGCTAGTCTCCACTCTTCTGCTGCCGAGAAGAAGGTTAGTTTCGTGATTTTATGGATTTTCGTCTTCATTTTCGAGTATTTTTTATTGTAATTTGTTTTGAGTGTTTGTGTGTCTAGGATTTCAGTTGAAATTAGGGTTTTTGTTGAATTTGGTTTTGAATTGTGGCTTTGTGGTTAAATTTAATGAACTGCTGCTGTTGAGATGGTTAAGGTTGAGTGAATTTGGTTAATAATATTTTGGTGTGATTGGTGGTCTGATTGTTTTGGAGCGTTATAGTGTGTTAGTTTTGTTGGGCTTAGTTAGAATTAGGTTTAAAAGATTCAGGTTTCAGTTGGTTTGGAGCTTTGATGAATTTTTATCGGAACTGGGTGTATTAGATTATCTGAAGGGCTTAAGTTTTATTCATTCAAGGGTTATGGTGCTTTTAATGGTTTCACTGTAAGGTCTGTTTGCTAGGTTGAGCTATGCAATAGGAATACTTGTCTCAATCGTGTAGAGTGCAACCAATCCCATCGCATTGGTATTGGGTGCCACTTTGCCAGGATCTCTTGTTGGAATTGATTAAACCATTGGATATTGGTCTTTGATTGCTTGATTGAATGGTTTATGTATTCTGTTGAATTGTCTGAACCAATAATTGGGGGATGCTAGTTTGGCTATTTCCAGGTGTGTTAGTTCATTAGCTTTTTGGAGGTTTGGATGGTGGATACTTGTAATTTAGGTGAAATTTGGATACTTGTTTGTTTCACTTTTGGTGATCTTAAAAGATGTTCGAGTTTTGATTTATTCTCTATGTTGGACTTGCTTGCCAGCAGTTGGAACATCTGCCATCAATGGTTGCGGGTGTTTGGACTGAAGATGGTAATCTGCAATTGGAGGCAACCACTCAGTTCAGGAAATTACTTTCAATTGGTGAGAAACTGCTTCTTGGAATGTCTTTTATAATCGCATTAATGCTATTTGCATAACATGTCTCTGTTGTCAATTTCTGTTGCCAGAGCGCAGCCCTCCTATTGAGGAAGTTATACAAGCTGGTGTTGTTCCTCGATTTGTTCAGTTTCTTATGAGGGAGGACTTCCCACAATTACAGGTATTGTAGATGCCTTTGACTGTTTGTTTCTTTTTTTTGTTGTTGTATATGCTGGAGAATCTAATCAGGTGAAAATTACTGTAGTTTGAAGCAGCTTGGGCTCTCACAAACATTGCTTCTGGAACATCTGAGAACACCAAGGTGGTGATCGATCATGGGGCTGTTCCTATATTTGTACAGCTTCTTGCTTCTCCAAGTGACGATGTTCGTGAGCAGGTATGCAAATCAATCATGACCAGTGTTAACTGGTTTGATTTTCTTTTGTTTATTTAAATTTTGTCTTGGGTTAGGTCTTAATGTTTTTGTTCAGTGTGAATGAATTTGGTTTTTATTAATTAGTTGCAGTCAGTTGCTATCCTGCTAGATAATTGTGACCAAACTCCTCCCTTATATGTTTGAATGTGCAGGCTGTGTGGGCATTGGGAAATGTTGCTGGAGATTCTCCTAGATGCCGTGATCTTGTCCTTGGCAATGGAGCTTTGCTTCCTTTACTGGCACAATTAAATGAGAATGCCAAACTTTCTATGCTCAGAAATGCTACATGGACACTCTCAAACTTTTGTCGAGGCAAGCCACAACCTCCTTTTGATCAGGTTTGGTTATTTATTAGATCATTTTTATTTGCGTTTTGACTGAATGTGAAAAGATCAATGCTCCGCACTTTATTTGTTTTCACTTGATAATGGTCGAGCCATTTATCCTTTTTTAATATATAGTTATGAGGGATTTCAGGGATTGTTGCTGACTTGAATCTTTGTTGTTTGTAATGTTTTATGTACTGGTTCTTAGGCCACGGGTCTTGACTTTTTGTTGCAATCTCATTTAACAGGTTAAGCCTGCACTTCCAGCTCTTGCACGCCTTATTCATTCTGATGATGAAGAAGTCTTAACTGATGCATGTTGGGCACTGTCATATCTCTCTGATGGTACAAATGACAAAATTCAAGCTGTTATCGAAGCAGGAGTATGTCCACGGCTAGTTGAGCTTCTGCTGTGAGTATTAGATTGTGGGACTGGGACTTCTACCTTTCTATTTTGTTTGTTAGGCACCCAAATCCTGAACTTTTGTATCATGTTTCAGTCACCCATCTCCTTCAGTTCTGATTCCTGCTCTTCGCACTGTGGGAAATATCGTCACTGGGGATGATATGCAGACACAGGTATTTGTCGCTTATAGCCACATGTTTCTCATGTGCAAAAAAGCTACACTATTTTGTTATCCCACAATCCTAGAAAATTCTTTTAATGGAGATACTGTCTCTGTTTTAGCATTCCTGTTAGTACCTTGCAGATACGAAAAGGCATTTTCAGGAGAAAGCTAACGAGGGCATTCATGACCAGGAGATAGGGCATATGTTTATTTGCATAATATAACTGCCAGAGAAGGCAGTAGGAGTTTGTCTTTTTATTTCATGGTTATGAAAAGAAATGCTTTTCTTCAATCATTTTCTGTTATTGGGAAAATCATTAAGGATGCACACGTGGACACTTTCATTGTAAGAAGAGATTTGTTTATCTTACATGTTGACGTGTTCTGCTACCATGTAGTGTATCATCAATCATCAAGCGCTGCCTTGCCTTTTGAACTTGTTGGCCAACAATTATAAAAAGAGTATCAAGAAGGAAGCTTGTTGGACCATCTCTAATATAACAGCTGGTAACAAGGAGCAGATCCAGGTAACTCAGAAATACTTGTTGGTTGCATTTATTTATTAAATTGCATCAATTCAGTCTGAACGATGAATTGATTTTCTTTATATCTTGTTCATGAAATTTTGCAGGCTGTTATTGAAGCCAATATTATCGGTCCACTTGTTAATCTGCTTCAAAATGCTGAGTTCGACATCAAGAAAGAGGCAGCATGGGCAATTTCAAATGCTACATCTGGTGGTGCCCATGAACAAATCAAGTAAGAAGCAGTAATCTTATTAGTTTGGAAAATATGTTTTGCAAGTTGAGGAGTGAATCAATCAGCCTGCTCATCCGGGTGTACACGTGGTTTACAGGTACCTTGTCAGCCAGGGTTGTATCAAGCCCTTGTGTGACCTTCTCATTTGCCCAGATCCAAGGATTGTAACAGTCTGTTTAGAAGGCCTTGAAAACATCTTAAAGGTAGGAGAAGCTGACAAGAATGTGAGTGAAACTGGAGGTGTAAATCTCTATGCCCAGATGATTGATGATGCTGAAGGATTGGAGAAAATTGAGAATCTACAGTCGCATGACAACACTGAGATATATGAGAAGGCAGTGAAGATTCTTGAGACATATTGGTTGGAAGAGGAGGATGAAACAATGCCACCAGGAGATGCTTCCCAATCTGGGTTCCAATTTGGGGGTGAGGCTCCTGCTGTTCCCTCTGGCGGATTCAACTTCAGCTAAAGGTATATATTAATCGTGTGATGGTTCATATTCTGGTAATCCCAGGCTAATTTTTGGTGATCAGCATGGAGGGCCAATGGGCATCTAAGTTTTGCTACCCAAGGTCCCAAAAACTGAAAAATATTTTTCCAGCACTCAATGATGTATTATTGATTGCAGGAGTTTTAGCTGCAGGCTCCATTGAAGTGTCCTCAAGGAGTGTGGTGAGATGGTCGTCAGGTTCAGGTCAGGTGTCTTGGTGTAATGTTTGGTCTATCTCTGGTTTCGGGTAGTGGTTGATAGGGTGTTGGACTGGCTTGGGTTTCATTATGGCCAGAGTAATACGTTGTGGGAAGAGAAATGAATGTGATTGGTGGCATGATTGAACTTGGGTTTCCATGTCTAGAATATTTTGGGAAACCTGAGTTCATTTTAAAGGGAGTAGTTATCCCAGGAGACTGGGGTCTTATAAAAAGGACATGGAGTCTCTCTCTGTTTTTTTTTTAAAAATATTTCTATTGTCCTAGTCGTCATGGTAGCATCTCTGCTTCCCTTTTCATAGCGTTAATTTTTGGCACTCAGAAAATCTTTATATTGCCATGCTTGTAGTTTCAAGGAATATTGGAATGATGTTTCCTTTACATTGTAAGAGTCGGTTGCAAAGATACGAGTCTCCTAGCTGTTTTCTAGGATATATACAATGTACTGGCTTGTTATTTCAAAGTGTCAAAAACTCTTATATTGAAGGGAAATGTTGAACTGCTATCAGTATTGATTTATTATTTTGATTTCACCGTTCACCATCTTTGTTCCAACTTTCCTATCAATTTCTTCTTATGAAGCCACCTTCTTGCATATAGTTCTTGGCACTTTTATCCCAGTAACTCCGAAGAGTTTTGTTAGTATCTTGATTGGTCACCTCCTTGCAACTTGCAATTTTAGATTTAGCTTCTTGTTTATGTTCAATATGGAAGAACCAGTTTTCGTTGAAAAACAGGAGGGCACGTGCCCGCTACAAATGTACAAAAAATTGCAGTGTGGGGAACCTAGGGGCTTGCCACCGCTGCGGTCCACAATCTCTGCTTTGCTTGCCTACGAGGGTGAAGGGGAGCGACCGTGTTTATATTTATGATCTCACATGTTCCTTGTAGTAGTTACATGTCCTACGCTTGTTTTCTTGATTTGGGGAAGTTTTTATCAAAATAATTGTTTTTGGGTTATATTCTTTATGTGAAAATTGTTCTTTGTCGGAGAAAATATGACGAGGAAGAAATGAAAAATGATTTTTTTTTTTTTAGTTTGGCTAAATACTTACCCTAAAACTCAAATTTTAAACCAGATATTTTATGAGGAAAATTCCCAGTACATTTGCTATTAAATTTCTTATTGATTGAAAACGAATGTTATAATCTTTAGTTGACCAGTCTCGGTGCTGGTGCTCGCGACGAACTAGTGCATTATTATTTTAAAATGAGGTTAAAAAATAATATAAAAAAAAAGGTATGATAAATGTGTAATTAATTAAGACAACATTACTTATTAAGTCACCACAAAATTGATAAGGAAGCTACACTGTTTTTGCCTTGTGTTTTAGATGTCTTGTAATAAGGAAAACCAGATGTCTTCCGTAATTAGCGTAATTAAGTAGCATGTAACATGCTAAAGCTAAACCAGATGTCTAAGACAGAACATCATGATAAACAAGGTTCTGACGATAACAAGCTGTCCTAGAGGTGTTATTTAACAGTGGTTAAGATAGTAAGGTGACAACATCCAAGCTTCACTCTTCATTAGAAGTCATCAGTTATGGCACCTGAGTGGCTCCTTCTTCCTCAGCTGCATAAAGAAAACACAGAATTTCTCAGAAAATGTTGAACAACAAAGTGATGGAAATCAAGCAAAAACAATGATAAGTACAGGACCTGGTTGCTATGACCACACTACTTCCTGCACTTATCAGCCTTAATTGGTAGGCGAGCATAGCACCTAACAAAATCATGGGTATCAGCTGAAAAAACAACGCCAGCTCTTTAAGGCCAAACTGCTATTTAGCATCCCTAAAAAGCAACCTATTTAGTTCTGGAAAAATCCACCAATTCAGTTGGCTCTACATAGACTCAGTCACTTTTAAGTTCCAAACTTTTAGGCAAAGAAAACGAGATTCCATGGTGAATTCTAGCTTACTGAAATAATAACCATCCAACCAAATAGTAAAGCTAACTACTGTATCTTCAAAAAGCTACAAAAAGTAACAAAGCATGGAAACTAGAGAATGCCAAAATGGAAATACTCTGCTAAATCACCTAGCATTATGTAGGAAACTGTTCTCCTTTCACTTTCCGATGCACCAAAAACACTACAATATCTTCAAGAAAACCTCAAGCCTTCTCCTTTCATTATCTCACCTTCATTTTCATCAATCTTTCTCAATTCTTGCTAACCCACCACTCCAAATCCGAACCCCATTGCTTTCCTTATTGCACTTTCCTCTTCTAATCTCTCAAACCCCAACAAAATTCCCAGAATTTGAACTCCAAACCCCATCAAAATGAGGGATCTTTTGCTTGTGTCAAGGCACCAAAAGTGTTTTTTTTTTTTTTAACGTGGATGTCCGGATCAACTTGCGCTTACCTCGATTAATCCCACGGATCCTGAAGTTAACGACTATGTAAGCCTTCAGTGGTCATCATATTAGTAACCACAAGGCTCGAACCTGAGACTACAAGGGAAACAAACCCCTTAATTCCAAACTCTTACTATTAAATCACTTACTAAATAGTTCACCAAAAAATGTTTTTAATAGTAAAGGTAGTGTCTTTTTTACAAAGAAAATCATTCTTTTTTTCATTGAATTTAAATAAAATAGTTATGGGTGAGCCTTTGTCTTAAAGGCTATTATCAATGGGATGAAAGAATTTATTATTTAAAAAAGAATTATTAAAAAAATAATTAATCTCTAGAAGCTGAAAACATATAATATATTAGTAAAAATTGTCCTGATTTAACTGTTAATTTCATGATCTATTAATTTATTTATAGCATGGTTTAGATTGGTTTTATTTTGAATAATTTTTTTATTCAAATAATATCATTTTAAGCTTTTTTTTTTACATCACTTCATGGTTTTGTTTTTGTAAAAAAAAAATTATTTTTTATTTTTTTGAATAATTATAACTTAAATTGACCCGATAATCTGCAGGTCAATCCGTACAGCCCTTGACGAATTTCTTGGGCTGGTCGAACCTCCGACAGCTTCTTATAAATATGTGTTTGTTTTAGCTTTTGTGGTTGAGTTTGGCATTGAATACAATCCATTTATACACAAAACTCAACAACAAAAACTACATTTTATTACTTTTCTTAGCTTTTTGGTGGTTCCACATACAAAACTCCACCCCCACCTCAAAAACAAACAATATGCAAGATACACTTGGTCTGTGTTAAAAAAAAAAATTACAAACATGGCTTAATGGACAGATAATTGGGCCCAAACAAAAGTCCAAAAAATCCGTGGCCCAATACATTGACCCAGAATCGGTTAAATTAGGGTTCCAATATATAATAACAGCCGTGATATATAGCTTGCATCACTCTCAACCTGTAAGGACTTTAGAAGCCGCTACAGGGGAGGAGACTCAAGAGAGGAGCAGCTCCGCAGAGTTACTTAGGAACCTTTACGTTTCCAAAATGGTTAGCTTATCTTTTTCTCTCTTGTTTATGCTCTTAATGTTTGAGTTAAGTGCTTTTTGGTTTTGTTTTTGGATTCGGCAGCTCACTGGCTTTCAGCTTGTCTCAATGATGCTTACTAGTGGTTGTGTAGTTGATTTCTTTAAAGAAAACTTGGGACTTGTTGGTTTTGATATTGTTGAATTTGTGGGAAGTATCCGTTACTTTGTTTTGTTGAATAAAGTGAAAATTGGAAAGAAACAAGTTTTCTGTAAGATCTTGTGAATGATTCTTACAAGGTTGGATTTTGAAGTGAAGGGCTTTTCCTTGATTTGTCACACCTTTATGCCTTTTGTTGATTCGTTTTCCTTTCTTGTGTCTAGTTGTTGTTTTAACCTGGGTATGATTTAGTAATGTCATCATGTTTTTTACTTGCTTTGGTTTAATTGATCTCTCTGCTTTTATGGTGCATTACAGGCTAGAGGGTTGAAGAAGCATTTGAAGAGGCTTAATGCCCCTAAACATTGGATGCTTGACAAACTTGGTGGTGCATTTGTATGTTAACAATCTCTGACCCCCTTTGCTGCAATATCAATTAATTCCTTGTGGTTCCTTGTGGTTCCTTGTAGCCTGGTGTTTCTATTTTGAGTGTAAAATGTTTTATTTTGTGTTGTGTAGGCACCCAAGCCATCATCTGGACCCCACAAGTCTAGGGAATGCTTGCCTCTGATTCTTATTCTGCGTAACAGGCTGAAGTATGCTCTCACAGGCCGTGAAGTGCTTGCTATTTTGATGCAGAGACATGTCCTTGTTGATGGCAAGGTCAGGACAGATAAAACTTACCCATCTGGTTTCATGGGTATGTGCAATTCTGTCTTTACATTGATTATTTCTCTTATGTGGATATTCTAGATAGGTGTAGGATTTTGTAGTTTTCAATGCTTTGGGATTGGTTCTAGATGGGTAAGGAGAAGTTTTTATCATTATTATCTCTAGCTGAAAGTAATGGATGAACTTGCAGTAGTTTAATTTTTCACATCTCTTGGTGGGCATGACATGATTAAGAAATCGAGGGATGCAATTCAGTAAAATAGCTGTTGGAAAGTGATCGTGTGTGAGAGGTTATAAGTGCTCATATCTGCCAGAAATTAATGCTTGTTTTAAGTGATCATTATGTGAAAGGTTATGGGTGCTTTTGCTGCCAGCTTTCTGTCATGCTTGATTGGAAGTGGTTATTATGTGTGATAAACTATTGGAGTTTCTCCCCTTTTTCGCTTATATGATCATTTCTTTTTCATTTTTTCCCTACATATTCTAGTCTTCATTTGGGTTGCTCACTTTGGTTTGCTTTCTGCTACAGATGTTGTGTCAATCCCAAAGACAAATGAGAGCTTTCGTCTCCTCTATGACACCAAAGGCCGCTTCAGGCTCCACTCCCTCAGAGACGATGAGGCCAAGGTTTGTGATAGTTTTGGCTATTATGTGGTTTTGTCGTTTTGATTTGTGATGTTTTTGCTTTTTTGGACCGTGCACTAATTTGATAGATCAATGAATTGTATTTTTGTAAGTTCGTAACTTAGAGTGGAACCACCAGTTAATGATTCCATTTGTTTTTTTAATGCTTACGCAGTTTAAGCTTTGCAAAGTTCGGTCTGTTCAGTTTGGACAGAAAGGAATCCCTTACCTGAACACTTATGATGGGCGCACCATCCGCTACCCAGATCCCCTCATTAAGGCCAATGACACCATCAAGCTGGACCTAGAGAGCAACAAAATAGTTGATTTCATCAAGTTTGATGTGGGAAATGTTGTCATGGTCACGGGGGGAAGGAACAGAGGCCGAGTTGGAGTAATCAAGAACCGGGAGAAGCACAAGGGAACTTTTGAGACAATCCATGTTCAAGATGCCACAGGCCATGAGTTTGCCACTCGCTTGGGCAATGTATTCACCATTGGAAAGGGCACCAAGCCATGGATTTCTCTTCCCAAGGGCAAGGGTATTAAGTTGTCTATCATCGAGGAGGCTAAAAAAAGGCTTGCAGCATCCCAAGCTGCTGCCTGAAGTTAATGAGTTTTCCAATAATTCTGGCCTTATGTTTTGTTAATGCTATAATTACTGTTTTTGTTTATTAGTGCATGATTTTGAACGATGTTTTCACATTTCAATTATAACTTTTGCAAAATGCATCGAGTATTGACGAAGTAGGTATGAGATTTTCTGTGGACTCTTTTTTTGCCAGTTAGTGTCAAGAAAGTTATGTTAATTTTGTTATGCTACACAAGCTACATCATAGAATTTAATCTGAAGGTCTGGATTTTCAGCAAGTTTTGTGCCCGGTGGTGTTTGAAATTCATTACACATTGAGGAAATGCTTTCAAATTTGCTTTCAAAAATTGGGCAGTACATGCT
>Ga0325404_1006419_pt1 | contig 12338 bp, 8 predicted proteins | sample PopdelMetagenome_18_FD_205664 | JGI IMG/M metagenome (GOLD analysis project Ga0325404, IMG submission 205664) | Populus deltoides microbial communities from Bellville, Georgia, United States - Xylem-Control-R1 | ecosystem: Host-associated > Plants > Phyllosphere > Stem > Wood/Secondary xylem... | reverse complement strand
ATGAAGTTATCCACTAAAGTAAGAAAAGCCTAAATGATTTCCAAGGGTTCTTTTACATGAAAATAAAAGGTGGAAGATATGATGAGCACAAACAGAGTGATAGGATTTTCCTTAAAATGCAGTAATATGAGAGAAGGACAAATAAAAAGTGATCAAAGAACTTCAACAATCAATCACCTCTAAGGAAAAGGTTTTCAAATTATTCAGGTTTACTATCATGCTTACCTCACTAAGCATAGCAGAAAGGCTGGATCACCGGGTGAAGACTTTCTAAACTTGCTATTTGGAAGATAAACGTCAAAATTTAGTCTCAGCTCATCAACTTGCAAATTACTGAGCATCTGCACAGCGCAAGTAATGCTGTTCTCTTCAACACCTTCAACCCTGTTGTTTTGAATAGTCCCTTGAGAAGAACAAGGTTTGCTGTTATTCTCAACACCCTTCATGCTCCAAGGAACACCATGACGCCCAACAACATAACCAAGAGACTTCAAGTGTTTATATACCTCAAAAAGCTCCCAGCTGCACCCATTCCTTTCTTCAGAAATCTTCTTGTATATGTCTTTCAATGCAAGACACTCATCATTGTCATCCATAACAAGCAATGCCCCTATTTCGGCCAAAAACCTATGACAGAAAAGGTTATTCACCAATAAGATAATCTAAGAAAACTAAGACAATTACTCAATTCATGTGTTTTTGTCCTTCCAAACCATACTTATAAACATACAACTTGTTTTGTTTCATTGACTGTTGCAAAAAAAGAACTAAACTTTCAAGCCTTCACTTATCACACCCATCTATCTATATAATAATCCCTAAGAGAACAGTCTTTACCAAAGATTCTTCCTTGGAATCACTTCTAAAAAAAACTCAACCATTGAATTAGTGATTTCAACCGGAAACTCCCACAAATCCTGCGGTTTTAATTTTTCAGGTACTGATTTCAGTAAAATTAGCCATTTTCATCTTAAAATTAAGCTTAAAGGGTGTGCCTAACCAGGTTTTAAAAGCAATAATATTTACAGTCAAATGGATTATACCCACTATATGACTATAAGAGGCACAAAAAAAACTTCAAAGATACTTTTTTTCCCATTCTTTAATCACTTACAATGTCTCCTCAATCAAGCAAAAAGTCTTGCCATTACGAACAATCCCAGTAGTAATCCACATTTTCCCTTTCTTTTCAATAACTTCAGCCATTCCCATCTCAACATTCCATTTAGCCTTTGAAGCATCACTCCTAGTAACAAAAAAAAATCAATCTTTAGAACTTTAAAACAAAAAATCACTTCATTAAACTGCATAAACAATCAAGTTTTTCAATTTTTGTTAACAAAATCAGATTTTTTGTAGGTACTGGTATCTTACCTGAATTGCAGTTTGGATAGACAAGCAGACGTGGAGTAAAAGTCTTCATCGTTGAACTGGTCAGTGTCGGTCACTTCTCCTGAAGATGATTCCCAATCATCCTCCGCATCCATGGCTATGTTCTTGTGTGGCGGCGGCGCGACGCGGTATATTTTTTCTTTGTGGTGGAAAAGTAAGAAAATGTCAGCGTTTCAATAGGGCCTCGTGTCTCTTATCTGACTATCTGGGCCAGTTATGGTTTTTTTTTTATTCAATTAATTATTTTTATTCAAATAATTATTATTTTTTTATATCAGAAGTTAATTCTCAGAACTTTCAAAAATGTTTTCCATAGTTTTTTTTTTTTTTTGGAAACTTCATATGACCTTTGCTACTAACCCATTCATAAAAAAAGAAAGAAAATTATTTCTTTTAAAAGAAGAATGCCATTTTTCTTTAGAAATGATTAAAGATAATAATTATATTGCACTCGTTTAGTAATATAAAATAAAAGAAAAACCAAAATAACAAAGATAATAAAAATATTTTTACCTATACCTTCTATCTTAAAATAATAAAAATTCATTTAAAAAAAGTCTAAAATAAATATTTATTTCATGTTTTTAATTTCATTATTTAATACAAATATATTTTTAATATATATAATAATGTTGCTCATAATTAAAATAATTGAATTATTAATAGATGAGCATGGTAACATTACAATTTTATTTATTTATTTCCAAGTTAAAAGAAAGACAAAATATGATTAACTTCATCCATATATATATATATATATATATATATATAGATAATATCTAATAGATTATATTCTATATTTTTTTATTCCATGATAAAATATCATTTTAAAATTAATTCTTATATATTAAGATTAAATCCATCTTTTCTGAAAAACAAATAATAAATACTAAAATTAGAGTATTTATAAAATATAATCTTTTCCGATCACAATTCAAATAACTTATGATAGTTTAACTCATATCACATATCCACCCACATGACACACTCTGCCAACCAATATTATTTTTTCTTTAATAATTTTTTACAAGTACAATAATCTATAAAATAAATAATTTTCAAATCGTGAAGTAATTATTTACTGCTATCTTGTATGTTTTTGCATTTTAAAAATATTTTTTTAAAAATTTAAAATTTTTTATTTTTTTTGTTTTAAATTAATATTTTTTGGTATTTTCAGATCATTTTAATGTACTGATATCAAAAATAATTTTTTTAAAATAAAAAAAATATTATTTTGATATATTTTTGAGTAAAAAATATTTTGAAATGCAATTATAATAATACTTCCAAATACGAATCAATCTCCACGAATAACTTAGTTTTGAAGTTTGAAATAGAGTTAAATGAGTTAATTTAAATTATTTTTAAATTAAATTATATATTAATTAAATTACTGATTAATTTAAATTATTTGTTGAGTCACCTGAGTTTTACCGATTAATTCTCACCTATTTGTCTTTTAAAATTTACGTGAGCTCCTAGATTGATAAGTTTAGTTAGATTTAATAACAATTGTTAGCATTATCTTTTATTAAGAAGATAATGAAAAAGAAAAAAGAAAAAAAAAAGGATAATTGATTTATTTCAAAACCGTTTTTCTCTCTCATTTATTATATTTTTCTCCCTTCAATTAAATAACCCCCTTTGCCTACGCCTTCTACATTTCCTTTTCCTTCCCAACAAGAGCATAAAAAATCAATCAACTCTTCTCTCCTAGGTTCTCTCTCTCTCTTCCCTTTCCTCCATGGCACCCTCAAGACTCCTCCTTTCCCTCTCAATCCTCCTTTGCTTCCTCTCCTTCTCTTCCTCAGCAAGACCCTGCAAAACCCTTTTCATCTCCTCTTATTCTGTCTCCTACAAACCCCTTAACCCTTACCCTAACGACCCTAACCCTAACAACCCATCTTCTGGGTTCTTGATCGTAACCGAGATCCAAGAAGCCTCAATCTCCGCCTCCTCCCTGGCACTCATCAAACGCAGATTCATCCCGGTCGTTTCTAGCAATAATTATGAAAATACCAACAAGGAAGCCACTCGCCGCGACGAGGTGGGGTCGGTTTGGGATGGATTTGGGAGCTATGACTTGAGCTCGTTGCGCGATCGTACTAAGGATATTCTTAGCGTGGTTGTTGCTTTGCTTTTTGGTGTCGGTTGTGGTGCGCTTACAGCAGCTACAATGTATCTGGTTTGGTCTTTGTTTTCTCCATCGCAGCCGCGTTATAATGATTATTTTGATGGGGATTTTAGTGATGAGGAGGAGGAGGATTTGAAGAAAATTGGGTATGTCAAGATTCCTGAGGCAGAGCAAGTTAAAGGCGGTTCGGTATGAGGGAGGTTGGTGATTTCTTGATTTGGCTCCGCGTATATAGTAATCAAGAAAGTAGTAAATTCGGTGTTTATCAAGTGTTTAATTTTATCTATGATTATGTTATTGTTGTGGATTATTGTTATTGAAGAACAGATTATGATTTTGATGTCATTAAGGTGTGCGTTGCTGTTATTGCCGAAAGGCTGTGACTTTTATTGTTATATAACACCAGTTGACTTTCGGGCGTTAACTCTGTGTTTTCTGTTGATGATTTGATGGAATGTGGCTTGGTTTTTAGGTTTGTAGAGGGGAATTTGATGAATTTTAGGCTCCTGCTGACTTGCTGTTTTGTATGATTTCTTCGGCTAATGTGTTTGTGCTAGTTGATTAGTTTGTAGCTTTGATGGAATGTGGCTTGGTTTTTAGGTTTGTAGAGGGGAATTTGATGAATTTTAGGCTCCTGCTGACATTGCTGTTTTGTATGATTTCTTCGGCTAATGTGTTTGTGCTAGTTGATTAGTTTGTAGCTTTGATGTTAATATGGAAATGGAATTGATAGGATTAGTTACTGACAGAATACAAGAAAACTTAATCTAGTAAACTACTTCGTTGAGCGTTGCAGGGTGGTGAAGTAGGCAATGTAGCTTTTGATCACCGCAAGGTCCCTGTACTGCTACTGCTATTCCTGCTGAAGCTTTATGTAGTCAATGGCTGAACCCTTAGATTTTTCATGTCCACTATCATATGCTTTCATCATCTGAAAGCTTAAAGATGGGAAATTGTTTTAGGTGTTACTGGTGGAGCTGGTCCCTTCGCATTAGAGACACTACTGAAAAGTATGTAACAGAGGAGTCCTGAGAGTTAGAGGCTGCTGCATATTCCTGTGTTAATTCAAAGATGTTTTGTGGGCATTGTTTTGTTTCATTCACTTGTGCTTCATTTTCTTAGTTGACTTGCGTTTGGCTATGCCACTTTTCCATTGCATTCATTGATTTGGTTAAAGGTGCTGGATCAATCTAAGAGAGCCTAGAAATTAGAGCTGCTATAGAAGTCTAGTCCTTGAAAAGCATCATAGTTATGACACAAGTTTGAAATCAAAGCTGCATTCTTTGAATGTCACTGAAATCCTGTAGATGTTTGTTGTTTTGAATTGTGGAGTTGAGCAAGTTAGCTGAGGAGTTGGCATGGTCTTATAAAGAGATTAAAGCTTTTGCCTAGTGGAAACATTATTATTTCTGTGGTTAAGAGATGGCCATCTTTTTTTGCTATCATTTGCAGCTATATGATCTGTTTATCTTCACACCATCTCTATAGTACAGTACCAATGCTCAATGGTCCAGCCTGAAATTGGAATTTTTAAATAATCTGGATCACCTAAACTTAGCCACCCATCTAGCAATGCCCTCCTATACCAGTCAGATGTGTATTGCAGCTTCCTAAGCTGATGCGTTATATCTAGAGCATTAGTCTTACGGTTCTCTGCACGCAATGAAAAGCTTTTTAACACTTTCATAGCTTAGCAGGCTCAAGTGGTGGCTTCGAGGCTTGAATGAGTAGAGTTCATATTTTCTCCATCTTCTTTTAAGTTTATTATTTTGTATTAGAACTCAATGAAGATTTTAGGATTTTGCAGTGTCCCCTCGCTTTCTCCCCTTTTAACCTTTCGTTTTGCTTTGTTTCAATACATGTTAATAGCAAGATGTTCACTTACTGGGCTCAACCTGTTCAGTAAATGGCCTGGATACATAGCGGATTTCAATTAATAGATGTCCACTGATACGAAATATAGAATGGATAAAGATAAAAACTAGGGTTCTAGAGCTCTAATATTACATATCTAATTGCTAGAGAAATTTATAGAAAATTTTAGTATTTTATAAAATCTAAATATGAATACAATTAACTAGGCATTTTTATTTATACTACTTATAGACTTAAAATTCTCTATAAAAATTATTTTAAATTAAAACTAAAATCCTCACAAAAGGATTCCTAATTTAAACTTAACTATCTAATATAATCCATTTAGCATTAGGTTTTTTAAATAATAAAATACTATTTAAATTAAAAGTCCAATGCTAAATAGAAAAGAGAATCCAAATATAATCCTCAATAATAAAATATTATTTAAATTAAAAGTCCGAGGCGAAATAGAAAAAAAATCAAAATATAATTTTTAATAATAAAATACTATTTAAATTAAAAATCCTTAGTGAAATAGAAAAAAAAAATCTAAATATACACAATAACTTTCAAGTCTTATTTTAAAGCCTTCATGATCTTTGATTGCCATAAGATCTCAATCTAGTGGGAAACAGGATTTTTAGAATCTTTTGTTAAAATTTTAGCTCGATCTAACTATTGGATTAGAAGTTATACTTGATTTATCAAACTACGTTCTAGACTGTTTTTAAACACCTTAAAACCTATAAATCTTAACCATTAATGAAATATCATTATTATGTTAAGAATATTAAAGAAATTTCCCCACAGTAATTTCTTTTACTTCTGAAAAACTTGTCATCGAGTTATTTGTCAAGAATTAAACTCTTCCATTCCAAAAAAACAAATATTTCGAATATAAGATTGTAGCTAATATATTCATGAAATACAATGTCTTTGACATGTGAACTTTAAATTTTAATTTATGATGTGCGCATGTTAAAACATAATTCATATTAATATTATACTTTATGTTCCTATAAAATTCACTTGTAGTTCCTTCCCATATTCTATTCCAATGATATGGTGGAAATGTATTTTTAACCATTGAGAAGCGCCGCATGCACAACCCGAATAGCACGAGCGCCTCTCACACACTAGCACGTGCCTTGCATAGGCCCATTACTTTTGGTTTTTTAGTTATATGTTATGTTTATTAAAATACCAAAGTGTCCCTTATACAACTCAATTATCACAAAAAAAAATCAATAAGAAAAGAAAAAAGTGCCCCTGCACACCAACTTTAAAATTTATGTTACCAATGATATTTTAGTCGTTTCATTGTGCTTCTAAAATATAAAATGACCAACTTGTCCCCAAATAATATGATAATGATCATTGAACCTTATGAAAAGACCGTATTGCCCTTTATAGACAATTCAATGTTTTTTTAGTGGGAAGGGTAAAACCATCATTAAACTTTCTAGTGAATAATGATTTTAAATCTAGGTGAACAATGTTTTCTCAAAAACATTGCTAACAATAAATACTAGTAGATGTTATTCAAATGATTTAACATGATATGTGGTTATATAATCTAATCTAGTAATTAACTCAATTTAAATCCTGTTAATAGTTTGGGTGGATTAATTTATAAGTTGGTGGGTTGACCTAAATTATAATTTTCTTATATATAAAAACTAATTCAAAGTAACTAGTTCGAGTTAAACTCTGAATGACAGGTTATTGAATTGAGTCGTTGGGCCGGATCGAGTTTTGTAAGGATGTTGTTAACTCATAATGAATTCCTACCTGTTATAACCCAATTTTTGAGTTATATATAAAATAATAATAATAATAAAAAAGTAAAAAATAAATTGAAATTTAGGTCAAAACAACATAAATTAAAAGTTTTGGGACATAATTAAACTTTAAATTAGGTTAATTAATGAAATCAATAGCTTAATTGAAGAATTAATAAGTTTAAAGACTTAATTGAATTTAAAATTAGTTAATAAAATGAAGGGCTTAAATGAGAAAATATCTAAGTTTGGGATGATCCGGGTTAAATTGCAAGACATTAAAGTCTAAAAACCAGTTTGTAAATGACGCTAAAATACTGGGTCCAATTAGAATTTATGCAGGTGATTGATCACAAAATCTCAGAACTTTATTCAATGACCAAAGCCATTTGAATTGGGAAAACGGCGCCGTTTCACTGAAGACTATTTATCTTCCTCATCTCACCAAGCCAGGGGAAAGAAACGCCCCTGCCAGCTGCCCACGATGCAGCTCCTGCATTAACAACGGTCGGTCGCCTCATTATATGGAAGGGCCATGAACGAAGGAGGGAGGAAGACAAAAAACCGGCCTTTTCTATTAGGCTTCCAATTCAAGCTGAACTGGTCGGGGATCTTCCCCGGGGGAAGGAAGAAAAGCCAGAGACGAAATATAAAACCTCCTAGAAGGCCACTCCTTAAGCAGCAAAACAGGACTTGAGGTCAGTTCAATTAAATTAAAAGTCCAAAACTAAATATAAAAAAGAATCCAAATACAATTCTAAATAATAAAATATTATTTACATTAAAATTCCAAAGCAAAATAAAAAAAAGAATCTAAATACAATTTCAAATAATAAAATACTATTTAAATTAAAAACTTAAGCGAAATAGAAAAAAAAATCTAAATACAACAAGGTAATTAAAACACTACGAGATTTCACAGTTTTACCGACGGACATATTCCGTCGGTATGTGATTAAGGTTTCGTCGGTAATATATTTACTGACGTCCTCACCGACGGAATACGTCCGTCGGCTTTCTTTTTGTCGGTAATACCAGATTCCGTTGCTATATCGATTGGAAAAACAAAAAAAACATTTGCTGATGGTTTTACAGATGGACATTACGCGTCGAAAAAAAAAGTTTCCCGCTTGAAATATACTGACGGATTTTAGCCCGTCGGTGATAGTGTGACATATCGACGGATAAACACCGTCGGTACAGTTATCGGTGAATGATTGGAATACCGACCGAAGATATCCATCTGTAAATTCGTCGGTCATTTTGGCAGGCACTGTACAATACCGACAGATTATGTCTGTTGGTGAAGTGGTCGGTGAGTTCAAAATACCGACCGAATATATCTGTCTGTAAATTCATCGGTGACTATGGCAGCTACTGTCAAATGCCGACGGATATATTCCGTCAGTAAACCCCTCGGTGATTATTTTTAAATATTTTTTTTAAAAATTATTTAGAATACATAATATAAAATTATATAAATTAATGGTAATAAAAACCAATTATGCAAATAAATTTTTTATTAAACATAAAAAACAAAAGAAATAAGTTAAATAATATTCATTACAAACTGAATGTGTTTAAAAACAATTATTAAATTAACTATTAAAGTTAAATAATATTCATTACAAATTAACATAATGGTGGAGCTGGAGGAGGAGGAGGATGCTGGTTATTATACGACCAAAAAGAAGGAGGCGCACATGTATCACCACTCTGTGATGCCATGTTCATGACAAATTCGCGAAGTTGGTCATGCTCCGCTTTTTGTTGTGCATACAGTTGTGCATGCTTCGTTTTGAGTTGTGCATTCTTCGTTTTGAGTTGTGCATGCTCCGCTTTGAGTTGTGCATGCTCCTCTGATAGGTGGTCGTATTTTTCGGTGAACTGAGTCGTGTGTTGCTGCAAGGTCACGAACTCCTTAGATTGGGTGCTCGATATTGATTGGGAGCTCCCAACAGTTGAAACACCACGGGCCGCCCGCAAGTTATCGACCGTAGTGTTGGAAAGCCCGTAAACCCGATTTTAATCGGGTCCACTAGACGATCCAACCTCCATCCACAAATCCAGATCGAATTCCGAATGGGTCAAAGGATCGTCCCCATATCTCTCCCTCAACCGGCTATTATAGGTCTCCTGAAAATAAAAAAAGTAATCATCATATTCAATTCCATAAAAATAATAACTTACAGAATAAAATGGTTGAACAAACATACCACGAAGTGTTGAGCACGGTTGTCAACGAACTGTTGCGCTCCCTTTTGGCGGTCTTGACTCCGCACGTGCGTCTCTACAAACAGCTCCATCGGGCTCGCCTCACGTCCAAGAGATGTAGCCTATAATGAAAAAAAAGATTAATTAACAACAAATTAATTTAATGATATATTTCATTTAAATTAATCTTACCATCCGTTTCGCATATGCAGCAAACAGAACGAAGCCACCAGTGTGCGTTGTCACCGAGCCTTGAATTGGCCGATTCCGGTTGCCAGCACCGGACTGTGAGCGTCGTGTGAACCGCTCAGACGTCACGTGCTCAAGATAGTGCGGCCATATATCTTTTGGGATGTATATCGGTTTGAAATCCCTCCAAATCGCCACGTCATTCCAGCCTTGGAGACCCCTATCTCTCGCGGTTTTTTTTGTGCTCCATACCAAAAATTACGTTGGAAGAGACAACATCGGTTGACATTGCAGGTGGCGTAGGTGCCGCTTCTTGAGAGGCACCTAAGGATATGTCATCCTCGCTGCTAGAAGAACTAGCGACCATACGTGAGCGACCAGCTCTGGTTTTCGTTTTATGCATCTACACAATTATATATGAATAATTATATAATTAAATTCAAATGTTAAAAAAATTCGACAGCACCTCCCCTATATTAGATACTACCTAAATCCACAAACCTGCAAATATTGACAAAAGCCACAACCAATTGACTCCATCTATACTAATATTGTATATAACATAACATCTATACATATAACATTCATTCTAATTATAAGGTAAATTCAACATTAACAACATATTCAATCATTATATAAATACAAACAATAAAAAATATTCAATAAATTAAAAAAAAACTCTAGATTAACAATTAAAATTAATGCAAATAATTAAACACAAATAATGCAATAATATAGTAAAATTACTAATTATTCCAACATATTCAATAACTTATTCTAAGATAAATTCAACATTAACAATTATAATTCAATAAATTATTCAATCATTATATAAATACAAAAAATAAAAAATATTCAATAAATTCAACAAAAACTCTAGACTAACAATTAAAATTAATGCAAATAATTAAACACAAATCATGCAATAATGTAGTAAAATTACTAATTATTCCAACATATTCAATTACTTATTCTAAGGTAAATTCAATATTAACAATTACAATTCAACAAATTATTCAATAATTATGCCAATACAACAATAAAATATATTCAATAAATTCAAAAAGAAAAAACTATAGACTTTAGGAATGAAACATGCTTACCTTAATAATGTGTTGATTTCAAGACTTTATCTACATTTTAAAAATACACCAAAACAAAAAACACAAAAAAAATAAAAATACCTAAAACAAAAAAAAACCCTTAAAGCAAATGAAATAGAAGAAACACATATCTTTTAATCTGATGAAGATTCATAAGAACACTTGTTAGAGATTGTAGGTGAATGCTTTGAAGAAATCAAAGGAAAAAATTCGAAATTGAAGGTGAAGAACGGAAGAGATGAAAAAATGAACTGAAGGGGGGTCGCTGGGATTTATAGTGCAGTTTTACCGACGGATACAAAAAAAATATTATTTTAATGTATTCTGTCGGTGACGTTTTGAAAATCCATCGGTAATTTTTGAATTTCGCACCAACATTTTTAATTACTCTCCATATTTTTTGTTGTCCGTCGGTAATTCCGTCGGCAACCTCATGCGGTCAGAGATGCATTTAATGCACCGCCCTTTGACATTCGCACAGTCCGTCGGTGATTTTGTCGGTAATCTTACCTGCCGACAAATGACCGACGAACTTTATTCCGTCTGGAAAAGCGTCGGTGATTGTGGTATTTCAAGTAATTATTTTTGAACTCTCTGTGAAATGCCGATGGACAGTTATCCGTCGGTAATTGTGGCATTTCAAGTAATTATTTTCGAACTCTCTGTGAAATGCCGACGAACGATAATTGTGCCATGTCATGTGCTCAGCAGTCATTGGTGACATGAATAACCTCTGCAGTCTAGATGTGATTAGGAAGTATCTAAGTTTTTTATATGCTACTAGAGTCTTTCCCCTACCAGTTCTGGGTTTGTAACGGGAATGCCCGCATGTCATGCACTCGGTCATCTCAACATTTTCAAGGTAGTATAACATGCAGAAGTTAGGGCATATGTCAATTTTCTGGTATCCTAAACCGAGGGGTTTCATCATGGACTTCGCAGCATAGAAGTTTTCTTTCAGCCTGTTCCTTTCAGGTAAAATGCTTCTTGCCCATTCAATAATCTTGTCATACCCGTGATTTGACTTGATGGTGAACACCTGTGCTACGACCGATAATTTACTATGGTTCGTGCAACCATCCTATAATAGTTCGTCAGAATCTTTCAACAAATCAAAAAACTAGCTGTATCTACATTAGGTTCTTCTTCTACAATTGGACATTGACTGACATTACCTTGATTTATTCTCATTGCATCCATAACCATATTCCTGTAAGGATTAGTGTTGTCACTTGCTGCTTCATGCACGTTGTTAGCACTAGAAGTTGACCCAACCACCCTTTCTTTCATTCTCCTCTTACTAACAAATACTTCTCCGTGTGCATACCAACACTGGTAATTCTCCATAAACCCTTTGTGTAGAAGATGCATCGTTACAATATCTGGATGCAGATACTTTTTATTTTGACACTTCCTGTATGGACATCTAATACCGCCTCCAGTAAAATTTCTGGGAATAGATGTTGTGAAATTAATAAAACCCTGAACCCTGTTACAATAATCCATCTTGCGCAATCCTTGAGGTGAATCTCGATACATCCATGAACGATCATCCATGACTTCTATCGAATCTCTATAAAATTATGATGACAACATGTATTAATTAACTATGTTAGGTAAATAAATTTGCAAAAAAATTGGTTTACCTCGAGATTATCCAACAAA
>Ga0325404_1006415_pt1 | contig 12345 bp, 6 predicted proteins | sample PopdelMetagenome_18_FD_205664 | JGI IMG/M metagenome (GOLD analysis project Ga0325404, IMG submission 205664) | Populus deltoides microbial communities from Bellville, Georgia, United States - Xylem-Control-R1 | ecosystem: Host-associated > Plants > Phyllosphere > Stem > Wood/Secondary xylem... | reverse complement strand
TTTCTCTGGTTGTGCAGTGATTTTTACCAGAGATGTTGAAAAGATAACAAAAAAAGAAAGTGAAAACCAATGGTAGATGTTTTCGTGAGTTCTGTTCATTCATTTTTTTTGTCCTGATAATTGTAGTATTGATGAATCGTCTGGAACACTTACAAATGAGACATTATAAATCACAGAATCACTGGTATTGTGAATTTTTATTTGTTAATATTAAATGAGAAGGAAAAAGAAACATCAAAAAACAAATATATATATATATATATAATATGGGTGTCTGGATTAGTTTAAATGTTCTTTGACTAATTTTACAAGTTTTAAAATTAACAACCATATAAGTTTTAAGTTTTATACCAAATAAATCATTAAATTAAGTTTTATAAATATATGTTTGTTCATTCAAATAGAACATATTCGTGTGAAAGAACTACAAGGAAAAACTATATTGAACTTCTTTTTAAGTTTTCTTTCATCGATTTAGCTAAAGGATATTTATTTATTAAAAACTAAAAGAAATTTTTGGTTTTTCATCCAATGGATTGTTATGGCATGAAGTGTTATGTCCATAAAAAAAAATAAAAAATAAAATTGTGATCGTTTACACTTCAAAGTAGCATAATTTCTAAATTTCTCCTTCCCATCATTATTTCCCAGCACGATTCCATCTTGAACAGTACATGCAAAGTAATTTTTCTGTTCTCATTATGCTTTTCAAATTTTAATCAAAATAAAAAATATGAAAAATAAATCACTTATGTCCTGCTACTGTGATTAAACCTGTACTACAGCCATGTCCAGTACTTTTCCGAAGAATTCAAATCAAACACAATCATCGACATTAAAGTATTTTCAAGAACAAAAACAACATTTTCTATCGTGCTAGATTTTCCAGTATCGCCGACAAAATTGCCTTTACCATGGTAGCTTATAAGCTTACAAGGCACTGTTAAACTTAAAGAAACATCTCAACCCATTCAAACGTAAGAATAAAAATATTAAAAAAAATAAAAATAGCCCGACCACAATTAAAAACCACCTCCATACCGAATGAACCCAAACCTGTTGCAGTGTTGCCTCAGTATTTCTGTTTCTTAGCTGCCTCTCCACAGTTTCCTGGTGAACGGAGGATTTGCTTCAAAATATCCCACCCTCACAAGATTCGAGCTAGAAAGACAGTGGCACGAGGGACCGGGAAAAGGAAATGTGATGATTAATATAGATGAAAAGGTTTACGACGTGCCCGGGAGCAGTACAATGATAGATTCGGTGATCGTGATTTAAAAAAAAAATTGATTTTTTTAGTTTAAAATTAATTTATTTTGATATAATTAATTTACTATTTTTATCAATTAATAAAAAAAAAATCAGTTTTGATGTATAAAACCTAGTTTCAAGACTATCAAATTTACAAAAATAAAAAAGAAGAAGAAGCAAGATTGAGTAATTAGCAATTGTCTAAAAGAAGAAAAGAAAAACATTTTGTCCCCTGGATTGAATCTAGTTACCGACAAAACAAGAGATGGCTCTAGCGGCAACCGCTATTAGTACTAATTAACCTCGAATCACACGAGACAAAATGCTTAGGTACTAAGCCTGAAGATAACTTCTGCTCACTAAATAACATAGTATGTATTATAAAAAAAAAAGAAGTTTAAATCATAAAATATAGATCTTTAAATAAAAATTAGAATTATTAAATTAAATAATCAACAAAGCAACAATTCTACGTCATCATATCTTTTAATAAAAAAATACATTCGTCCTAATGTAAGGTATGAAGTGGTTATAAATTAAGAGTTTGTATGGCGGTTTAACAAGTGTTCAGAAACGTTTTAAAAATATGATTGGAATAGAAAGTATTAAATGAATATTTTTTTATTTTTTATGATAATTTTAATATCTCTTCATATAAAAATATATTTTTACAATATGATTGATGATATTATCATACAAACATCAAACAAAAAATTTTAATTTTAGAAATTATTAATTTAAGTTTAATAAATTTTAGAATTACTGAAAATTTGAAAATTTATATGACTTATAAAATTAGTTAAGATATATTATATTAATTAAAAAAAAATTTGTTGACACAGTGATAAGCAGAAGGATGAAGCATGAACAGGCCACTTTGTTGGAAGTGGTCATGTAATCTTGATTTTCTTAAAAGAAAAAAGAAAAAAGAATTTCAGTAATTCAGGTATGGTGCGGTGTTGTGACAGAAAAGCTTTCAATCAAACGTGTGATAGTGATTCCATGGCTCCTTCTCGCTTTATTCAACCAATCGAAACCCTCCTCTTTTTTTAGCCTTTAGATTTCTCTTGCACTTTCTTTTCACGAATCCCAAGTACCACCATCACTCTTTGTCTGCAAACGTATTCAATAAGCCCATTTCCCACGTCAATAGACTCTTCTGTTTCCCTGTTTCTAGGCAGCAGCAGCAGCCTTTTACCCTTTTTTTTACAATTTGTGTTTCATTTCTAGGTTTGGTCCTAGGATTTTGTGTTTATTACCAAACCGCCTCCTCTTCCTTTGGATCCGAGCTAGCCAGGAAGAACGAACGGAGGATTTTAGGTTGCTAGCAACTTGAGAGATTAGCAAGTCATAATTATTGCATTTGTTTTATCTTTTAAGCTAACCAATGATGTATGTATAAATTGCAACTTGTGTTTTAGGAGTTAGCAGCCATTTAACAAATGAAAAGGTTGTCTTGTCCAATCTTCATCAGGCTGCTAATCCCGGCACCAATCCATTATTTGCCTGCGGAATTTTTTTTTTTTTAATTTTCCCTTTGATAGAGGCCCGTGTTGATATCCGGTCAGTCAAAAATTTGTGATCATAATTATAGTTTGATTTAGATGTCTCTAGTCGCTGTCGTTCACATATAAATTCCTGGCCCCTAACTTAAGAGCATGGGGTCGTTTGAATTGGTGAGATATATTTTTTTTTCCTCCTTTTAAGAATTTAATACTGTGAAGTAGACCTAACAGCTGCTTAATCAGCATCTAATTAATAGCAATAACCGTATGACGGGGGCAATATAATTTAGGTCACACGCTATGGGAGCCACGAAGGCATAAAGTGTTAAATAAATTTCCATGAAACACAATTTATTGTGAAGGGGTCCACGAAAAAACCAGTCTTCTAAATTGCTTGACCATACAAATCATAGGACCCGTCATCATCGTCCAAGTTGCCTAACATTTGTATCAATTTGGTGGTCCATTGGGCAAAGAGTGTGGAATGGTCAATGCTCTGTGATGCTGGGAAAACGAGAAGATGAGAGGGATTTTTGTAACTTTCTCCGTGAAAATACAGCCCACAAGCACTTTCTGTTCACTCCCACAGGTCACACAGCATCGTATCATTGTATCGTGTATGGATCTTTTCTCTCGCTCTTGAATTGGGATTGTGATGGTTTGTTTTTTTAAAAAAAATATTTTAATATATTTTTAAATTAAAAAAAAAACCTTCTACTTCAACAACGTCGCATTATCCCAGACTTATCTTATTTTAATGGTCTAGTAAATCGAACTCATATTATTTGTCAAGTATTGCATCAAGCCGTTTCCCCCCTGAATTGACAGTGATGGATTACTACAATTTCACTAATTAACCTTTGATTAATGTGAGAAATGGGTTTGTTTTTCATTTATTAACTTGACCAGAACAATAACAATATTGATTATTGCAGTAAAGCTGAGAGGGTGCCATATTTGTTGACCGGAAACACAATCAATTCTGTCATAGGCCTGTCCGTCAATTTTTTTTTTAACGGAGGAGCTTCCCATGCCCATATCCAGAGCAAAGTCTTCACCCGTCGTGTTAATTTTTGTTGATTAAACCCTCTCGGTCTACAAGCACGGGTTACTAAACAAACTTCCAAACAGTAACTTTTTTTTCCCTTGCAAAAGCTGAAATAACAAGTAATAACCCATGCAAGATTATCAGAAAAATATTAGTCGTGTTTGCGTTCAAAAATTCTCTCGAGGCCCCGACATAAAAGAGCCATGTCCTGTTGTCTGCTCCCACGAGATAAGCTTCGCCAAAGAGGTCGAACTATAATTCACCAAGCATTTTAATAATCCCAGCTAGACTAGTCAAGGTTGTCCAAATTAAATCCGTGACCATGATTTATGGTGTGTTTGTAGGAGCCTTTATTTCTGTTTGGGAGTTTTTATTTTAAAAAAATATTAAATTAATATTTTTTAGTATTTTGTTTTATTGATTTTGATATGTTGGTGTTAAAATAAAAAATAATATAAAAAATTAATTTTGATATGTTTTTTAGAAAAAAAACTATTTTGAATGTATTCTGCATTATAATCTCAAATACATTTTGTTTTTACGTTCAAAAAATGCTTTTGAATTTTTTAATATATTTTTTATTTTTTTACAATATTGTTTTGATGTGCTGACGTACAAATAATTTATAAATAATAATAATAAAATGTTATTTTGATATATTTGTAAACAAAAAAATACTTTAAAAAACAATCGTTATATTAATATTTTCAAACACCATCTTAGTATCCCATCACAATATAATATTTTTTAAAACAAATTAATGTTAGCCTCCACTGAGAAGGTTTAAAGTATACACGTGTATGTGTTTGGTATTTATTATAAGGAACCATATTTTTTAAAAGTATTTTTTATTTGAAAATACATTAAAATATTTTATTATTATTATCGACATCAATATTATAAAAAAATATTAATTCAATATTTTTTTAAAGCTAAGAATACTATTATAAAAAACAGGTTCAAAAATAATTTTGAAAAAAAATGATTTTTTTTAAATTTTATTTTACTTTAAATTAATTTTTTGTATTTCAAAATTATTCTACTTTGTTTTAATATTAAACAAAAATATACCTAATAAAACAAAATTTACCACGATGTTAAACAGGCTGTGAGTGAAAATTTCTGGTGCAAGTCACTTGTCTCCCTGAAGATCAATTAATTATACACGTGTTATTTTGAGGTTGATAGCTGGTTACAGCTAGAATCCAGTGTAGGTGGGAATTGTGGATAGGAGATTATACATCCCTCTTCTACATAATTGAGATATTTAGAATTTTTTATTGGACATTACTAATATTTTACGTTAGCATTTTATTAGATATTAAATGGAGGCTCCCTCCTAGCAGAGAAAAGATTATGAAACTGGAATTTTTAGGGGTGTAATTGTGCTGGTTAGTTTTTAAATTTATTTTTTAAAAATTATTAATTTAAGTTTTAAAAATTTTAAGGTAACTTAAAACTTATATAATCGTTAATTTTAAAATTTATAAAATTAATTAAAATACATATAAATTAGTTTAGATATTTATATTAATAATAATAAAAAATTCGTGAAGCGGGGTTGAAAAATTCTTTAAATTGAAAGAAATAACTGGTAATTAATCACAAATCGTCATTCTTTTATTACTACTAGCTATAGCAACATACTGGATTCACAAGCAAATGTTATTTTTATTTTTTATTTTTTTTTCCAATCCTTAATTATATATTATCATGGCAAACAATAGAAAAACACAAATTGAGGGGGAAGAAGTAGAATACATGAAAAAACAGGGTCCAATACAAAATCTCCAACACTTGCTAGAGCAAAAGGACAAAGATAGTGATATGGGCACCTAATGGTGCTCCTCTCAAATTTAAAATCTAAAATAAATAAAATATAGAATAGAATAAAAACCAACGAAAAAAGAAAGAAAGAATATGTTTGTATGGTGGATATTGCAGCATAACCAGACCTGCCATGCTCAAGGACGAGAGAGACAGCCAGCTTGAAAACTGCTAGAGAGAGAAAGTAGCTCGAAGGAGAGAAATGGTCGTAGTGTTTTTCTGAAGGGGGTTTAAGAGAGGGTTTTAGGTCTACCAACTGGTTGTTAGGGATTGAACTCCTTAACCAAATCCTCAATCTTCAACAGCCAAACAAAGAGCCCTCAAGAATTCACAACAACAACATCAACAAGAGATAGAATTAGAAGCAACATCAGCCACAACAAGAACAAGAAGTCAAGCACCAACTACTACTTCTTCTTGCACAACTGAATTATCAAGCAAAGAAAGAACCCTAAAGCCAAAGAAACAAGAAAAAGATACACACCTTGAAAGCTATCATTTCTTTTGAGAGAGAGGCAGAGAGATGCTCACGTGGGGTTTTAATGGAATGATTGGTAGAAAGAATATATGATGAGAGAAAAAAGATAGAAAAAAGAGAGAAAATTCATTGCTGTTTCTGCTCTCAATTATTATTACCACTTTCTTTTAGAGGAAAAAAAATAAAATAAAAAAAGCTGAAGCTTTTCTTCTCCTGGGATGTATGTGTATGTATTATGCGAACATACATAGGATTATTTAATGAAAAGTGAAGGGTTGTGTTGTTGTCGTCGTCGTTGTTTTGTTGTATTGGGATCATCAGATTTGTGTATTCAGCAGATCAAGTTGTGTCTTCGAGATTTTCTGTTCCCTAGAACACCCACAAGTGTTACTGGTTTCCAGGTAATTTTTTATTGCTTGTTGATTTCTTGGACCTTTTTTCTTCTTCTCTTCTTGTTCTTAATCTTTACCAGTATTTTATTATTATTTCTCTTTCATGTGTGTCCCTGTCTTCTATCTTTTTTTGTTCCTGGAGATAGAGGAGATGATGACGGTGGTGATTATGTGATTGTAATTTGTGGGCTTTTTTTTTATAAAAACAATTATTGGATATTTATTGGGATTTCAAATGATGGTTTTGTCTTGCTTCCTGCTTTGGATCATGTTCTTACTTTCTTTTTTGCTTGATAGGCATCATAACTTTTGGTTTTAAACAACTCACATAGGGTTTATTTAAATGGAAGTAACCTTTGAAAAATTTCAGTTTTTGTTCTTCTTAGCTTGTGCTTAAGGGGGATTTTTGGATTTAGGTTATGGATTTTGTTGCTGCTTTAATACTTCCACATGCTAAGATTGGTTCAAAAAAGCTCTTTTTTAATCATTTCGGCACTGGAAATCACTAAATGCTAATGTTACATCAATATTTTTATCCTTTTGAAACTGTCAAACCACTTAAAAAGCCTTGGTTTTTTGCATACAAGTATCTTTTGGTGTTTGATTCTTCTGTTCGTTGAGTCCAAATTACCTGTATTGTTCACCGTTGATTCACTTAACTAAAGAGCTTGTAAGCTTGCCTTTCAGCTCTTGATGGTGAATCACTACGGGCTTCACTTCAGCTTATTGTGTATTCTTTCAGTGGTTTATTTCTTTTCCTTAATATTTTTTTGAGCTTTTTCTCAAGTATGGGTGTGAGATTTAAATATAAACAGAGAGTTTCGAGTTACAACTACAATACTGAGAGTGGTTAGCACCCTCCAGGTAATGAAGTATACTTACAGTTGATGTAATGGAAGTTCTTTCTCTATGTTCATTTCAGTTCCCTGAGCGGTATGTGATTGGGCTTGCATAACCAGGCAGGAAAGTCTCAAAGTTTAAATACAATGGCTACCTATTACACTAGTTCGAATAATCAAAGAGACGCAGCTGCAATGGTATATCTGCCTGGTTCATATCCAGAAGCACCGGTTCTTCATGGCAATATGATGATGTACATGAATTCTGGATCATACTCGGATAATTTGGCTGGGAATTCTCACCATCAAAACAACTGTATTGAATTTCAGTCCGTGGAGAATTCTGCAAACCCACAACAAGAAGAAATCCTGTCAAATCTGGGTGGATCACGAATAGGGGAGCATGATTTTGGTGCATGGAGGGATGGTAGAAATGAGATGCTAGTCATGCAGTCAGTGAGCGGTGCTTCCAGCATTCTTCACGGTGCGCAGAGTTTGCAGGGCCAGGGTTTATCTCTTAGTCTTGGCACCCAAATCCCTTCTGGAACGCAAATGCCTTCTATTCCTTACCGGAATACCAATCCAGGACTCACTTCATTCTTGAGTCCTAATTTTTCCATTTCGGGGGAGGGTGGTGGCAGGAATGGCTCTTCCAGAGATGAGCAGTCGAGAAATATTGAATATTTGACGCCTGTTTTTTCTGGAGGCAATCACGATGTGAATAAAGGTGATTTGTCTCCCTATGGAATGAATAGCGTTGGAAGAACGATTCCCAATTCCAAGTACCTGAAGGCAGCACAACAACTACTTGATGAAGTTGTCAATGTTCAAAAAGCTCTAAAGCAGCCTGATAAAGAGAAAAACCAGACCACAAGTGAACATGGACTGAACAGTGCAAAAGAGGGTGATAGTGGATCAAAGAATGGGGCTTCAAACCCTCAAGAATCCACCAACTCTCCAAGTGAGCTTTCGCATGCTGAAAGACAAGAATTGCAGAACAAGTTGACAAAACTTTTATCCATGATAGACGAGGTAACACCAAAATATTATTGTTTCCCCAAGCCTCATCCTGAATTAGTCATTTTCTTTCTTCTACATGTCCAGGACCTTTACTAATCACACTATGATTTTTTTGGTAATGCTTGTCCTAATCTTTCTCTACAATCATATGTTTACTTGTGTCAGCGAACTTGGGGACCTTGTTTGGCTATATAACCTGTTATTTGCTAATGTGAGGAAGGGAAACTAATGGTAACTGAAGCAATGATTCTGCAGTTGCCTCTGGGATTCCTAAGAATAATATAGTACAGTAACACTCTGGTTTGATAGTTAGGAGTTTTCACTCTGGAACAATCTTTGCTTTGATAATTGCGGGTTCCATCCAGATGCTTAGATTTATTTCATTGTTCATGCTACAGTATAATCTTCAATGTGTCAATGAGCAGTTATTTTCAGGAAAATCATAGTGTTATAACTTTTGCACTTTACTCTTGTGGATACGCCTCAAGTAGAGTTGGTAAGAAGTTTTTCTGAGCTTCAGAACTGATGTTTCTGAAGAGCCTGTGGTTCTCTCATGGTGATGATTATTGTTCACAATATTTTATCACATCACCAATCAAGTCTGCACTAATGCCTTGTTTTTGACATAAAATTTTCTACTTCTTCCAGGAACTTATGGGACTGGTGAATGTGCTGCAAGACACTACTATTCTTTAGATTTTAGTTAGCATCCAAGAGAACCATATTTGGTAGATATCCCAACCTTATATGCCTGCCAAACCATGCTTGCCTAACTGCGCCTTTCTACACTGTATATAATCGCAGCATCACCTTAGGAAGTTGTTGCATTGGAGATGCAAGCTACAATCTAGTTTTACAGACTACCTGAATTGTTGTGCGATAGAATTAGACGGGTCCATTCATGTTGTATCTTTTTTACTCATCTTTATATTGTTATTTTATGGTAGCAAGTTCAAGCATTGGGATCAGTCACTTCATTTAACTGAACTTATGCGACGCTTATGGCACATGCATGTAAATGATTTCATTGTCAATCTATCTGATTAATGTGCAAACCCAGCCTGTGGTTATATGCAAACAATTAAACCAACTTCCTTTTCCTAGAGGTCTAATCATGATCTTTTGTCACAGGTTGATAGACGATACAAACAATATCACCATCAGATGCAAATTGTGGTGTCTTCATTTGATGTGATAGCAGGATGTGGAGCAGCTAAACCATACATAGCACTCGCCCTCCAGACTATTTCACAACACTTTCGGTGCTTGCGTGATGCAATAACTGGCCAAATTCGTGCAACCCGTAATAACCTCGGGGAACAAGAAACCTCAGAAAATAGTAAAGGAGTTGGAATATCACGACTTCGGTATGTGGACCAGCAGCTTAGGCAACAGAGGGCTCTCCAGCAACTTGGTATGATGAAACAGCATGCGTGGAGGCCACAAAGGGGTCTGCCTGAAAGCTCTGTTTCAATTCTTCGTGCTTGGCTGTTTGAGCATTTTCTCCATCCGTAAATCCTCTCACCATAGTATTTTCTGTTTTTTCACGGATTCACACCTTTGTTGTTCTTGTAAAGAACTTTCTGCTTCAATTATAGTTAATTGTCTTTTTATTGTTCACCAGTTATCCAAAGGATTCTGATAAGATCATGCTGGCAAGGCAGACAGGCTTGACTAGAAGTCAGGTAAACACTAACTAAAACTTGTTTTTCATCTAGTGATTAGTCTGCAGTCAGACTGGAAGAGTTCTTATCATAAGAGAGCTGAGATACATCGTCTCTCTGTAAAAAACAAACTAGAGTCAAAATAGATGTCGTCCTTTTGGCAGCATTTTGGATTCTGCATTTTAAGTGTTGCTTAAACATAAAGGATTTGGGTGGAAAATTGGGTGATGTTGAGAAAGAGCGGGACTTAATACTGTGAAGGTGGATAACCAAGTGAAAAACAGCATATACTCGCATTGTTAGATTTGAAAGTAAATAGAGCATTTACTGTTGTCTCTGTTAGAAAAGGTATGAACCAGTTTTGCATGCATGCATGCATAACGGGGGACTTCAAGCAACAGTCTGGTGGGGAAGATTTTGAGTTGCCAACAAAGTTGTTGGGGAATTGTTCCTCTCTATACTCTTTCCAGTATAAGCTATATCTCTATAGTTGTTAATTACTGACATTGTTATCAGAGCTGGTGAATATGCTAAAACCTGGATTTAAAACCTCTTGTGGGTCAAACCTTGCCTTCAATCAATATGCGCCACACTTTTCTTGACAATGTCATGATAAGACCAAGCATATCTTGACACTTCTGTTGCCCTGCTCAGGTATCAAACTGGTTCATTAATGCACGAGTGCGTCTCTGGAAGCCCATGGTTGAAGAGATGTACAAGGAAGAGCTTGGTGATGCAGAGATGGACTCTAATTCGTCTTCTGAAAATGCAGCCAAAGCAACAAAAGGTGACATGGGGACCTCCGAAGAAAAGGGTGAAGAATTCCAACAAAGTGCTAGTTCCACAGCCACTGGAAGATGCAGTGGAGGACAATTGATGGATTCCAAGTCTGACCATGTTCCTGAGGTAGAAATGGCAGGAACAACTGCGAGAAGCAACTTCCATAATGGCACACGTGGTGCGACTTTTACCGAGTATGGATTACTAAAGTTGAGGGAGGACCAAAGGCCTAGTATGGAGGACTGTAGTCTCTTCTCTGATGCCATGGCTCACTCTGAGGGGGGTGGTGATAGGTTTATGGCAGCAGCTGCTGCTGCTTACCAAATGTCAGAGGTGAGGAGGTTTGGAAATGGAAGTGGGGTATCTCTTACATTAGGATTGCAGCACTGCGAGGGTGGTAGCCTTCCAATGTCGGGTACAACACATCATGGTTTTGTTTCCGTGAGAGGGGATGATGATATCTACAATGCAGCATCTTCGGTGGGGGCTGGGCCCACAGATTTTGAATGCTTAAATCCAGGTAACCGGCAACACAGATTCAGTTCCTCCCATGTATTTCATGATTTCGTTGCTTGAAACAATTGATCGAGGACTTTACACGGGAATATGAGATTACTAATGAAACAGTAGCTCCCAAACTTTTGTTGTTCCAGTAGGAACATTCATCTCACTTTCATATGGTTAAAGGAAGGTTGTGTATAAAACAGAGTTGTTGTAGTATACCACAAGAATTGGTTGGCAGGTTTAGCATATTGTAAAGAAGTGACATCTTTGGTATTGGAAAAGAAAGTTCCGGTTTGAAATAAAGAGTTGGGAATGGCTCGTTCTTTGATTTTGGTAGTGAACTACAACCGAGAATAAATCTCTGAAATTATTCCATATTTTGGAGACGTCATTAAAACTAGCAGGGACACAACCACAAGCTAAGCTGCACTTTCCTAGAACACTTCATCACGCTCGTTCACATCAACCGTCTTTGCTTCAAACCACATTTTTGAAATCAACTCCTTTCTGCAGCAGGTTAAGTAGTCTTGTTCCTCTGGGTGAATCTGCAGGCTATCAATCTATAAACATACACTTTCATCTTTTGACCTTGCCGGAATGCACGCCCTATTGCTTGACGGGTTACTGAGGGGTTGAGACGGGCATCCAATATTATAATTCGGGATGTACCAACCAAGGATATCCCTTCTCCGCATGCTTTAATTGATCTGAAGAAAGATCTTAGCATCTGGGGGCCATTAAAGTGCTCCACGAACCTCTCTCCCTATTCTCTGCATTTAAGTCACCTGTAATCGTAAAAGGCTCCTTTCCAGGACTACAGCTCTTTCTTTTTGCTGACAGTCTCTCCAAAAGTTTCAGAGGCAGGATGTACGGGCTGAAAACCAGTAGCTTCTCACCAGCTGACTAACACAGGCCCAGTAAATTGAGGAAAAAACTTCACTTCTGCTCCCTCTTTCACATCCACCTGTTCCAGCGTTGCATCTATCTTCTCATCATCAACTGCGGAGCCTCTTTCTCCATTTGCTGGATATTTCTCT
>Ga0325404_1006414_pt1 | contig 12347 bp, 4 predicted proteins | sample PopdelMetagenome_18_FD_205664 | JGI IMG/M metagenome (GOLD analysis project Ga0325404, IMG submission 205664) | Populus deltoides microbial communities from Bellville, Georgia, United States - Xylem-Control-R1 | ecosystem: Host-associated > Plants > Phyllosphere > Stem > Wood/Secondary xylem... | reverse complement strand
ATTTTCCATGACATAACCAAACACTGGAAAGTGTTTTCCAACTTATTTTTCATTACACTACCAAACATCAAAAAATAATTCACTTTCCTGAAATTCATTTTCCTAAAATTCATTTAAAAAAATCTACTTTCCGACAAACAAACAGGACTTAGTATCGGCATTCAACTCAATGCATTGAGGAGCAAGTTTTCTTACCAAACATCACCTAATTTCTGGAAGCTTTTGTCATTTGCTGCTACACTTTCTGCCTCAATCTTGAACCTAACATTAACCAAGTAATCAAGGTTCGGCATACCTAGTTTCGCACGGCAATATTGTATCCATTTAATTTTTTAGTAGCATGATGTTACATTTTACTTGCGGCCCAAATGAATTGCAACTTTATGTGGTCCCCACCATCTTGAGTTTAGAGCAATTAGCCTTTGTTTTGTTGCCTGGTGTTCTGATGGAATCCATATATTTAGAATTCCATTAAATTTCTAACAACAATTTTTTTTATTTATCTAAATCTAATAAAAATGGTTTTTATAATATTTATTATTTAATTTGTTAATCTATAGTTTAATTTAGTTAATTATTTTAGAGAATTAAAAAAAATTTATTTAACAAAATTTGATCCAAGTTTCTTTTATATAGAAACTATACCCAAAATTTTGTTTCACTTAAAAAAAAACTTGCAAAAAATCATAATAACCAAACTCAATAAATTCTTACATTTCGTAATCACAATTAGATTTAGAAATGCAAATAAAAAAACATATATATATATACACACAAAATTAATCTCAAATATTTAAATAATGCAACTTTTCAGTATTTGAAATATCAAATTTTTGGGTGTTTTAAGGGGAAAATAACGAGTATTTGATGGGGATTTTAGAAAGATAAGACCTGAGATAATGTTGGTTTGGAGAGAAAGAAAAAAAAAAAGAATTGTTATGTCTGTGTGTTCTTTGATATGAAAAGACATTTAAATTTTATAATATGTCTCTTGTTTGAAACGCAAAACGATAAAATATATAATTTCATTAAATTTGTTTTCAAACGATTTTATCCTGCCAGAACTTTTAAATTACTGTACTAATTTAAAAAAAATAAAAAATTATCTGAATTAAATGGTATCGAAAAGCAAACAAAAGTTAAAACAAGACACAACTTTAGGAACTGAAAAAATAATGAAAAAGATTTAAAACCACCTTGTAATGGCTCACTGTTTGTTGGCCGTCCAGAGAGACTTGTGAGAGGTGACAAACATGACAGCCATGCAAGAAAAGAGCTCCAATCCTCATTGGGGCGACCGGCCCCTCCACAAAAGGTGTTGCTTTCTTCAAGGCCAGCAATGCATGGCAAGTTGTAGAAAAGTCATCGGTCCCTTCCATATTTTTCATTTCATACCTAACAATAAAATTCAATGCAGGTTGTCGCGCAGCTCCTCCCAACGTCCCTTTCTTTCATCCTCACCGAATTCCATTGGATTCTTTATTTTATGACAAACAACTCACCCTTTCATCTACACGTACAGTACTAATCTTCGGTGATGTTGATTTACGAAGCTGGCTCACTTGCTACGCTAAAGCCAAACTTGAGGAGTTAACAGCTTTAACTTTGTGATCAATAATAGCATCTGCCAAACCGGTTTCCTCGTTTCCTATCATTGATTTTCAACGTGGCCTCATAAGCCTTGCACTCCGTTTCTGTTGGCAGTTGATCTCCTTCTAACTTTTGTGTAGTCAATGCTCTTGTCGCTTTCTCTTGCGGCTCAGTTTTTTATGGAACAAGAAAAAAAAAAAACCCATCATCCTGTCATTAGATCTTAAGATATCTATTTATTCAACATATAGTTTAGAGAATTAGGAACCACCTTATTTATGCTTTGCCATTAGCCTCCAAAGTCTGTTTAACTCTTAGCCATATCATTCCCTTCACCTGAGCTCCTTCAAGAAGCAATGGAAGGCATGAATGACTGGCTCTCCTTCTCCATGCACGAGAGTCTCAACCATGACCTTGCCATCAGAAGGTTTTGTCCTGCTAGAATGGAGCTGGAACAAGGAGAAGAGTGCTGGGACGAGATCACATTCAGTGAGATTGAACTTCTTTCTCCTGATGATGACAGCACTAGCCCTCCTCACTTGGCTGATTCTGAGGTGGATGAATTGGTTGATAGCTTTATTAACGTGGATCAAGACGGTGACAAGTCCTTTGAAAAGGACCAGGATTTCAATCACCTCCAAGATGATCATATAGAGGCATTTTCCATGGTGAATGATGTTTTTCAAGACGTTCCAAAGATGAATATAGAAGGTGATGAATTGGAGATGAGCAGCTCTTTCGAAGATCTTGAAGCTGTTTCTGATATGGAGCCTAGAGTGGAAGAGATGACTCAGGGTGTAGATCAAGGCCTTCATTTGGTACACTTGTTGTTGGCTTGTGCTGAGGCTTTGGGCTGCAGAGACACACGGCTAGCAGAAACAATGCTTAGCCAAATTTGGCCTTCAGTTAGTCCATGGGGTGATTCTTTGCAGAGGGTTTCTTATTGCTTCGCTATGGGATTGAAATGTAGATTATCACATCTTAATAATGTGAATGCACATGGGACATTCACAATTGGTGGTGCTATGGATAGATCATTGATCGTTAGGGCAGAGAAAATGGAAGCTTTTCAACTTCTTCATCAAGCAACTCCTTATATCGCTTTTGGTTTCATGGCTGCAAATGAAGCTATATGTCAGGCAGCACAAGAAAAGGACTCTTTGCATATCATTGATCTAGGAATGGAGCACGCCCTTCAGTGGCCTTCTTTGATGAGAACTCTAGCTTCAAGGCCTGAAGGCCCTCCGAAACTCCGAATCACAGGATTGATAGATGGTCATAATCTGTCAGAGCTTGAAGCTAGCATGAAAGAACTTGCCGAGGAAGCGAGCTCACTAGGCATCCGTTTGGAATTTAACTTGGTTTCAGAGCCAGTTTCGCCATTGCTTTTAACCACTGAGAATCTTAACTTGAGAGAAGGGGAGGCATTATTTGTGAATAGCATAATGCACTTGCACAAGTTTGTGAAAGAGAGTAGAGGCTCTCTCAAGGCAATCCTCCAAGCAATAAAGAAATTAAATCCAACAATGCTTACCGTGGTAGAACAAGACGCAAACCACAATGGTCCCTTCTTTCTTGGAAGATTTATTGAATCTCTTCATTACTACTCTGCCATTTTTGATTCCCTTGAAGCTAGTCTTCCGAGAAATAGCCCACAGAGGATAAAGATGGAAAAGGTTCGATTTTCTACGGAGATTTGCAATATCATAGCTTATGAAGGTTCTAACAGGATTGAGAGACATGAAAGAGCAGATCAATGGAGAAGGCAATTATCCCGAGCAGGGTTTCAAGTAATGGGGTTGAAATGCATGAGCCAAGCTAGAATGATGCTCTCTGTTTATGGCATTGATGGTTACACTTTAGCCACCGAAAAGGGTTGTCTCCTCCTTGGATGGAAAGGCCGGCCTATCATGCTAGCATCTGCATGGCAAGTGCACAACCTTTTTTCCTCCTAATGCCCGTCGAGGTTTTGCTGCTTTATATAGTATCAACATTTAGATAATAAAGTGGATTTGCTGCTTTAATGATGATCCAGATATTCCCGAAAAGATTGTGCACATTTCAGCCCATGTTTCTCACAGAAGTTTTGCAATTTCTTGAATTGTGTAATCATTGCAATACGGATCATTCTAGTTCACATTTTTAGATGGCGACTGGTGCATTCGAGTCAAGACTCAGGATTGATTAGGTGATGGTGTAAATCTACAGCAGCTCGTATATTGGAACCTTATAAATTGCAGTTGCTGTTCCTTCACAAATAATTGACTGCTCTTTCATGCGCTTCTAACATTCTGGTTTCATTGGATTCATGTGGGAAGTACAGAGCCTATCAGTCAGGGCAAACAACCTAACGGTAACAACCCATTTGAGACGCAAAGACGGGAAAAAACCTTGGAATTCCATTTCTAAGTATAGAATTCAATGACTATTTAACAGTCTGGAATAACTGGAATAAAACAATACTCATCAGATTATTGTAAGAGAATCTACTCCCATCTCAAAAACATTATGGAAGCCGATTTCTCCTTTCTAACACGACACAAGTCTCTCTTTTGAGCGTAAACTTCAAGGAATCGATTTAGGATGAAACAAATCAGGGGAAGGCGATAACTAGAAATTGTGAAACCACTACTTTGATGCCTTGTTTCCGTGCCCTTTGCCTTGGCTAGCAGCTGCTGACATTATGCGCAAACGACTGGCAATTTCTGTGAAGGAAGGCCTAACTCCAGGATTTGGGGCCCAGCACTGCTCCATTAGTATTCCCCATTCAGAATCACAATAACTTGGAATAGTTGGTCTCAGTGTGTTGTTTACAATCCCCCCTACATACCAGGATAGATACTCACATAAATGTCGACAGCATAGACAATATAAAGGCAACTGACATCAACTGTACACAACATGACAGAGGAGAAGATTTAATGTACAATTGCAGCAAATAATGTACATAGTTATTCTGATTTCCAGAGGTTAGTTTGTAATCTAGAAGTGAAATTAGCCCATTGGCATTAAACCTTCAAAGTCTTGATACCATTACAGAACTATACCGGACTCAATTCAAAACAGGAAACACGAGTCTATTATTACAGGAAAAAAAAAAAACCCCAACAACGATGATTTTTCAAGAATATTTTTTTTTGCAACACCTATTGTTCCTTTTTAAATTATCCCACCATTACTTCCTGAAATAATTATGAATCACATGCATGCATCCATTTAGTGAAACAAATCTATGAGAATTGAAAGACAAATTCAATCGTATACTAGCAGAGTCCAGCAGCATTTTTGGTAACTGCAGTTTCACAATGGTGCTGCAATCTTAGGATACAGGCACAACCCAAAGAAGATATATGTCATTTAAACACAATCATGCATGAACAAAACACAAAAGAATCGTGTACAAAACTCATACCTATAATTGCACCATAGTGCATGTTGGCATAGGGCTCCTCACCAGTGAGAATTTCCCAAAGGACAATTCCAAAAGAGAACACATCAACCTGTGATCAATTAGAGATTAGAAACTGATCATAAGGGACATTAAACAACAAGGACTACAAATGATGGGAAAAGAAAAGAAGGAAGAGAAATAAACCCCTGCATTAACCAAGTTCCATATCTGTCAAATAAAAGGCAGCATGTGCAGGACGAATTTTTAAAAACCTAAACCAGCTTAGCAACTTTTCACAAACTAGAAGAAACAAAATGTAGATATTCAGATAAAGTTTTCCACCACCAAATGCAACAAATGAATTGAAAATTCAGTCATGTCAGTTACAAACTTAGCCGAGGTGTACATGGGACAAAAATCTATATCAACTCTACAACATTACAATCTTTTTCATGATGGAAGCCTTTACCTTTTCTGAAACCTTATTACTGCTTCCATTTAGAAGCTCGGGGGCCATCCATGGTAGAGTTCCCCTTACACCTCCAGAAACCAAAGTATTTCGTTTGATTTTTGACAGGCCAAAATCACCAACCTGGAACATCCATTCATAAGAATGTTTTATAATAAGTACTCAATCATTCGATGCAATCAGTTTTTTGTTCATACTACTAGAACTTACCTTGCAGATTGGTCGTTGGGGATCTTTCAAGTTTACAAGCAAGTTGTCACATTTCAAATCAAAATGTACAATATTCTTCGAATGCAGATATTCCATTCCAAACGCAGCATCCATAGCTATGAGAAGTCTCTTGCGACGATCTAGATACCTGCAAGTTAATATTTAATGAAATAATAAACAGGAGAAGACAAAACAATCGACTGCCTGTGCATGAAATTGCAAATTAGCAGGAATATGCCAAACTGGAATTCAGAGAAAGGCAAGAGTGCACAACATACCTATCCTTGCGAAGTAAAACATTTCTAAGAGAACCATCAACCATGTACTCTGTTACAGTAGCTAATGTCCCCCCATGTCCATCTTGAACTACACCATAAAATGCAACAACATTTGGATGGTGGAGCTTTGAAAGGATGCCAGCTTCCCGCCAAAACTCCAAGGTCTGATGAAGCCAGTGAGAATAGATTATTTAACATCAAGCTAAGAAAGCATATAAGAAGATTAAGGAAACTAGAAGCCAATGTACTTGTTGAATACTAATGAAGACTTATTGAATTGGCCTCCTCTTTTTTCTATAAAACAATGAAGGCTACAGGATAAAATAGCGCACAATTATTTTTAGGGAAAAAAATTGGAAATGCATATCAAGAGTTGAGCAAAAGTTACCAGTCTCTCTTGCTCTGACGATCGACCTGTGAAACAGATCTTCTTTAGCCTCTTAATGGCAACATCAGTGCCCCTCCACTTTCCATGATACACAGTTCCAAAAGTGCCAGAACCCAATTCTTTCTGCTCTTCAAGATCTTCATTTTTTATTACCTGTTATATCACTCGGAAGAGAGTAAAAAAGAATAAAGTGGATGTTATTTTCAGGAAAAAAGTAAATTGAACTAATCTTAAAGCACAAGATGTAAGGCAAAAGCATGCAAAAGGAACACTAAATCCATATGTTCCTGCAAGGTCGTCATATATGCATCACAGAAGTAGAAAGGAGAGAAGGAAACTAATCAGAAAGCACATTGCACCCTCTCTCTAGGTTTGGTTACTTTTCATATTGTATTAAAGATTGAATATTTTAAGCATGCGTAAGTAGAATTTCTTTCAAACACTAAAAACAGGACAGACAAACTTTACATCATAATAAAGATGGGTAAATGTAACCAGTGCAATACCTGCAAGGTATTGATATCAAAATCTCCCAGAGAAGGATCGCAAGGAGGAAGGCCATCATTCTTGTTATCCAACTTCCCATCCTATGAGCATCAAAGTGAAGTTCGGTTGGCATGCTAGGAAATAAGTACTCAAATCAAATTAAAATTGAGAAGAGATACCTCATACTGTGAATCTGGTGACTGTAGGTTCTCCATCATAGCCTCAAACTGCATACTTTCTGTCTCCTTCAATTCGGAATGATCAAAATCAGACATCATTGTAGAATCAGCTCCTACCATTCCAGGTAAATTATTCTGATTGTCTTGGCCAAAAATAATTTGGGAATAGTCATGCCCCACTGAATCTCCACCTTCTGCCAAATGTGTGAAATGATAAGATTTATGATCTACATTTGTAAGCACAGATGGAGCAGTTAGATGATCCTGGTCAATAAGAGAAACATCTTTTTGAACAAACTCTTCCTTTGCCAGCTTCTGAAAATATGACCAGTGCTTCGGCTCATGATTTTCCATGTTTACACTCACACCAGCTCCATCACTGTGTAGTGGACTAAGACCAGGGGTGTCCTCAGTAAATATCCCTTTTGAGAATATTTCAGAAATGAAATCACGAGGGAATCTATCATTTATATCGATTTGGATTTCTGCCTGCTTGGTGGCTGAAACAGTGACAGGGGGTATTCCTTCTGCAACAACTTTAGCTGAGCTATCTGTCCAAGAAAATGGCTGAAAATGTCCCAGACTGTCCTCATCAGAGACATCCCTGGTTGTCATCTCATTCGAGTCATCTGGAAGATCAGCTGTAGGATCCTTATGCTGCACAACACAAGTTACTTGGTGGACAGCCAGATGTCCGGATCCCACTTCTCCCTTTACATCAGCTGGGAGTTTCCTATGATTACCAGTGACCAAATCTGTCTCAAAGTCTTCCTTGAGAATCCTATCCCTGTTTGCAGAATCATTTTCATCAACACTCTTAGCAACTGCCTGCTTGAACCCAAAATCTGACACCTGTTCGGAATCAGGGAGCTTGTTATTCATCTGAGAACTGGCATCGGAAAACTCTCTATGTTGTTGAAATTGAGCGACTCCATCATCTATGATTTGAGAGTCTGCACATGATGGTTTTGCAGTTGAAATGAAGTGTTCAGTGCGGGCAGCCAAATTACTCTCATGCAAATTTTCCACTGATTCCATAACTGGATTGTTCTCGGTGATGCCTGGATGTGAATGAGAAATGAGCAACTGAGAGCCAAGTGAATCATCAGACTTGGATAATCTGTTCAGTAACTCTGCTTGACCCCGGGGTATTCTCTCCGAATAATAAACCCTCAGAGGAGGTATTGATGGCTCAAGATAGCTCATGTCAACTGGATTCGAAGTAGAATCAGCATTTCCTGGACCAGATGCACCACTGGGTGTGGAGTGTTGATCATCTTCATGAGATCTAGGAACCTGCACTTGATTCACATCATCAACAAAAGAAGAAACCTTCCTTGGTTCTTGGTGTTTCCCCTCATATTTTGATGGTATGGTACTTAGATCTCCTTCTGGCACAGCAGCTGGTACTGGTACTTCATCAACTGGAGCAGGGTAACTATTCTCTATCGCATGAGTTTTTCCCAGGTCAATCTTTTGCTGAACTGAACCAGCAGGTTTTGGATTCACCTCCTTTCCTGGCATCTGCGAATTCTTTATCTGAAAGCTAATATATTGATGTCCTTCGTAAAAACCTGCTTCTTCATTCATATGCCCTTGAAGTTGCCTTGAATAAGGGATTTCTCCAAGAGGAGAGTTGTTAGAGGAATGATGGTGATAGTGCAATGGGAAATGCTTAGTGTCTCTATGATCCATCATCTGGTCATGATAAAATTGTGGATAGGTCTCGTAGGCATTGGAGGAACTTTGAAGAGTAGGTTGAGAAGAGTGGTAAGTGCCAACCAAAGGTGAAGCGCTGACCCCAGCAGATGCAACACTGGTCGTCTCCCTGTCAATGTTTCCTGAAGAGCTTGCCAAACCATGCAGGGCTGATCCTCTTCTGGATCCCATGTCCATGCCATTGACAGCAACTACATACTGAATCTCAGAATCACCCTCTGCACTGCCCAGGCCCAGTTGAGCATCTTCCAAATCACTCATTGAAAACAGAAACAATCTGAGTTTTTGTGATCCTTCTCTATCTTCAATTTCACTCCATTCATCCATCATATTCAGCAGATCCTCGTCACATGAAACAGAAACCAAGGCATCAAGATCTTCACCAGGAAGCTGATATTTTATGACACGAGCTTCGTAATATATTGCTAAAGTTTTCTGCTTAAACTCATGCCAAGAAATGTCCCTTGCGATACACATAATGCGCTTTTCACCTCCAACATACCTCAGCTGTCCATCACTTGGCCGTGGTAGGATTTTACCACCAAAGCTGCAGAGAACTTTCATTTTCCCAGAGAAGCTATCGGAGGCTCCAGAGGAGGCATAGCCATGCAGAGCTCCATGGCTTTCATAACCAGATGAAGTTCTTGGTGCCAACTGAATTGACCCATAGTTGCTTCTCTCTTCATGTAAAGATGAGTCCATCCTCTCAAAGTCTTTTTGACCTCTCTCTACCATGGTTAGCATCGAAATATCTGAACCACTTTCAGACCCTGTATGACTAATGCCTAAAATACCTTTTAGTTCCTGATAACCAGTCACATAGTTGGGATCGCCAACAGCATTTGGAATGAGAGGCTTCTTAGGAATGACCCGATCACGCATAAATTCGAGAGCAAACTCCTCACCTGTCTGAATGGAATAGTTACGTACAGGTTTAACTTCTGGTGGTGGTACATTTAGGTCAGGAACTCTTGTATTGGAATTCCTGCTACTTGAAGGGTCTGAGGTATATGCCTGAGAAGCAGGCTGGGATATCTCATGTCTCGGATCCCCATAATTGTATTGATGTTGTTTATATATCTCTGACTCTTCCATCACAACATTATTTAAATACTTCTCAACTTAACGCGAATCAAGCGGATTAAACCCAATGCCATCACCAAACACTCACAAAATCAGTCCATCAACTACATACCAGCACACAAACTTCGCTCACAACAAGGTTTATGATCACAATGATTTGCTAAATTTCCTGAAAAAAAGAACAGCAAACACATGCAAACGCGTCAAGAACCCTCAGATCTTCAGAAAAATGATACATTACAAGTAATAGAGCAGAAATCCACACAGCAAGGCAAACAAAACAATTTACAAACCGGGATTCATTCAAACCACATGCAGTCATCAAATATTATCAAAGCTAGGAGAATCCAACTGAACTTTCAAACATAGATAAACACAATAAAACCTCCAAAAAGTTACAGATAGAAGTGGATACAAAGTAACCCATCCAGACTCAAAATTCAACTACCACCTCATAATTTAGAAACTACACAAACTTAAAGTGGTGATATGATATATCAGCATAAATTAACTATCCAAATTCCCAACCAACAAAATTCTAAATCAATTATCGAATAGCTCAAAATCTAACAAAAAAAACCAAAAAAAAAACAATTCAAATAATTCACAAAAAAACCCAAAACTTTATTTCTCTCAGATCAACAACTAAAACCCAAAAAGAAACAATTAAAAAGAAAAGAAAAGAACTTGCCTTGTAACATAAATACCTGAAATATAGGAGAAAGGGTATCTAACTCAAAGCTTTGGCTTTTGCTTCAAGAGGGAGTGAGGAAAGGGTCTCTCCGTAAGCTCAAATAACAACAACAAAGCAAATACATTTATCTCATATTCATCATGGGTTTTGTTTGCTTTTTGAATTTTTTGTCCAAAAAATTTGAAACTTGTAATTTTTTTGACAAAATAGAAGGATTGGCCTTTTGTCTCTCTCTCTCTATCTCTCTCTGCTCAGATACATTCTCTTACATGTGCTAAATAGTCAACAAACTGCTTGAAGTTACTAGATTCTTGATGTTTTCCCAGTTTATTTACTTTGTATGCCACTGCAGTTAATTAGTTTGACGAAAATAACGGTTACTTCCTTAATATTTTGGTGGCACGATCTAGTGTTTCTGGAGATGATAGCTGCTTTGTATTTTTCCATTTTTTATCACGGTGATTCTAAGGAAAGAAATAAAGAATTATTTATCGATATGACGATATTAAACAAATGCTGGTTATATTATTATCTAACTATAAGCGAATCGGATCACGCCAAGTTTTTGTACAAAATCTTGGGTTTATTCTTTCTTTCTTTTTTCTAATGATGTATGGCATTAATTTTTTAAAGTGATTTTTATTAGAAATATATTAAAATAATTTTTATTTTTATTTTTTAAAATTTATTTTTGATATCAATATATTATAATGATTTAAAATAAAAAATATTAAAAATTAACAATACTTTTTTAAGATTAAAACACACGTTTCCTTCCCCCCCTTCCTTTTCTGGTCGGCCAGCTTCCGGGCACGTTGCATATATTTCAGTATTCACATTTTGCTTCAGAAGCTTTTGATTACCTTTTAAGGAAAGAAGCGAAGAGTTCGATGGAAACATGAAAATCAAAGAAAGATACATGGAGAGATTTGGCTTTGACCTTAGAGTCTTAGAATCTTCTAGTTTAATCAAAGATTACGTCATAATTTAATTCCGAAATACCACCTAAAGTCTGATAGTATTTTTATAAATTGGCTATATATGGTCGGTCTTTACCTAATACATAAGTATACATATAAACCTTATATTATTATACAACGTAAACTCGTCATAGCTAGTGGTGGATGGGTAAGGTTACGTTTGAGAGCCGATTTAAGATGAATAAAAATCTTCATAAAATTATAAATAAGATTTTTTAAAATATTAAAAAATATTTTTTTATTATTTTTATGTATGTCCAACAAGTGGAATCTTGAATAATTTTCATTTTATATTTGGAGCTTTTTGTTAAGTGAAAACAATTTTCATTTTATAAAGTATGATTAACAAATATAACTTATTTATTCTCAAAGTTTTTTATTAGCATTAAGTTATTCTTAGTGACCTTTAACTTAAGTTATAAAGTGAACGTTGACCAAAGTATTTATCGAGTATTGCTTTTTTATATAAATAATATAATTGTTCTATAAGGTAAATAGTTACATTTGTTCTTATTAAGTTTTTTTATTCAAATTGACAATATTATATTTTTTATTTTTAAAAAAATAAAGATTGGTAGAAAACGTTTTCACAACTTAAAAAAATTTTAATTAAAAAAAATTCAAAATTACTTGATCATTGAAATTTTAAGAAATAAAAAAAAATATTTTTTAAAAAACATTTAACAGAAACTAAGATACTCGATTGATTAAATATTGTGAGCACAAGTGCTCAAATAGAAAAACAAAATAAGCTAGGTATATAAATAGAAAAAATAATAAATTACAAGTATTTCATGTGCCATTATTCTAAAAAAAATAAAATATATTAAATTAATTTCAACCCAAATTTACTTGATAGAAAGTTAATTATCATATCAAC
>Ga0325404_1006411_pt1 | contig 12355 bp, 8 predicted proteins | sample PopdelMetagenome_18_FD_205664 | JGI IMG/M metagenome (GOLD analysis project Ga0325404, IMG submission 205664) | Populus deltoides microbial communities from Bellville, Georgia, United States - Xylem-Control-R1 | ecosystem: Host-associated > Plants > Phyllosphere > Stem > Wood/Secondary xylem... | reverse complement strand
AATAACTTAAATTGTTATGTAAGATTCTAATAATAATTTTATATTACTTTTAAATATTTTTTACTCTTATAAAATGTAAACAACAAAAGAAAATAAAATCAAAGTTATTTCTATAAAAATAAAGAAATAAAACAAACATGATAAACAAACATGTTTTATGAATATATAAAAATGAGATAAAACGTTAAACTGCAAAATTGAAAATCAAATTCATATTCTTGTAATTTTTATCTAACCTAGTTGAATCACAAAGGGTTTTCTTAGTTTTTGAAATATTAAAATTTGCAACTATAAATAAATATCTCAAAGCTTAAATTCTCATCTCTAATGTTGAAATCTAATTTTTATATATCTGAAAAAATTCAAATTGAACACATGCACACAATTTAATGCTTGGGCACCCAATAGCTTCTTTACTAAAAGAGGTTTGATTCTCAATAACTCTAATTTATTTAGTTATTAATTAATATGCAAGGGGGGAAACTACCTCCATTTTGTACCCTAAGAACTAATAAACCTTCAGCTGATAAAAAAAATAATTAATTGATAATAATATCCTATAAGAATGATGGGAAGAAATCCTCCAATATTTTATTTGGAAATGATTAAATCTGTTATGATGTACCTAAAAGAAGAAGAAAATTTGAGATATGATTGGTCAAGAGACTAAACCATCCAAGATATAAAGAAATCAAACTTATATGAAAATTTGAACTATGTTATCTTAACAAAATCAATCTTTATTATTCAAAGTACTTGTGAAATCATCTTCAAACACAACAATGTACTTGTAAAACACAATGCAACAAATTTTTAATAATCATTTTAGATTTTGACAAGCAAAACCAATTCAAAAACACAAATTCCATCGCTAGTGTTATTAATCTTTAATTCATTCAAGTGAAATTAAATTTGTTTTTTTTTTAGATTTAATCTCTACACCCTTGTCAAAATTCTATATATAATTTTTTCACATCTTTTTTTCCTAATTTTTTCAAGCATGACAATAATACTTTCTAAGTTTGTAATTTTCTTGCTTTCTTTTTCCGAATAGGAGAGATGTGGGAAAGGTAAGTGTGAATAAATTTTACATGGGATTAGAGTTTTATTAGAGAATTAAGAAGAAAAAAGGTAAAGTGGTGTTTACTTCTAAACATAGTTTTTTTTCCATCTTTAGTTTTTTATTTATTCTAAAGGTATTTTTTCCATGGAGAATCAATGAAATATGTTTATTGGATATAAATTTTATAAAATAGAAAACAAGGAAGTCATTTGGCTTAAATTGAAAATATTAAAATGAATGACTATAAAACATTAGATTAACTAAACAAGATCCTTTTTTGTATAGTGAAGAGTTTGGAAAACTTTTTAAAAACAACATTAAATTTATGTATTTTTTAAAAGAAAGCATTAAGCATGAATTTAGTAATGGTTTATTATAAATTTAGAAAAATAAATTTGATAAATATATTAAAATGGAGAGTGAAAAATATATAGAGCCTTATAAAATCTTACAACTCATGGTCTCTCTTCTCGCTAGCCACCATCAAAAGCTATGGTAACAACCATACAACTCTTTTTCCTCTTGGCCAGCGGCAAGAACATCAACACAGTAGCCTCCCTATGCCAACCTCCTCCTTCTCCTCCATAATTGCTCCTCTCAGTCATAGCCACCTGATGAAGAATTAAAATCGAGAGGAAGAAAGAATCAGATCTAAAAGTTAGAAACAAAAGTAAAAGCATTTTTTAATATTTTTTTCTTTGTTTTGCAAGTGATGGTGTATGACACCGCCAACACAGACATGAAGAGAAAGAGGAGATCTATTTGATCCTTTTATTTTTTGCTTCATCGATGATGGTGTGTGAGAACTATGTGCTACCATTGTTCCTGCAATTCCAAAGGCTTCCCAACATTGTTCTGGATTCTGGCAACTTCCCCAGATTATTTCATGAATTTCAGGATGTCCATTTGGCAGATGTTTTATGTGTTTTATTTTTAAATTTTAAGCTTATATTGTTTGTAGTGTGTGAGTAATTAATGTAAAAGAGGGTGTGTATGTGTGTTTGCATTTTATTTTATTTTTTAAAATGAATAATAAAAAAGAAAGATAAAAAAAATAATTAACCCAAATTTTTTAATTGCATACTACTAAATTCTAAAAGTTTTTCATGCATATTTTTTAAAAACAAAAATGTATTTTTATTATGTTTTAAAAATACAAAATGGATATCATAACCAGTTTATGATTATCTATTGGGATCTGATCATAATTTCAAAAATACCATAATGATTAATTTGTTTAACTAATATTCAGGGTATAAATTTATAACATAATGCATATTTACGATATTAAATTAAATAAATTAATAGCAATGAACATTAGAAATTAGTTATATCGAGAAAATAAGTGTGATGCTAAAATTTAGGCTTTAGAACAGCTAGGATTTAACTCAATTGAACCTTAAATGAGACTAATAGATTGAAACATGATCTAGAAAAATAATTTATCAACAATATAACATACCTTAGGTAGGGTGCATTGGGGGTGATGCATCTTTCCCTTACACAACTAATCCCTTTACCTAGGCTATTGTAGACCATAGGTTTTCTAATGACCATGATACTAGGTGGCGACTCTCTCAAATCATAACTATATGATTAAACCTAAAACCCCTTCAATTCCAGGAGGTAGATCCATCATACAACGTTGTGCACGTCACAAAAACTAGCATCTTTAAATGGTGGCATTTCCTCATTATTGTTGTCACACTTGTTTTCCACCTCCTGATCTTGTAAAACCGTAACTCTTTTTTTATTTATTAAGACACTAAGTGACTTATTCCTAAACATAAAAAAAAAACACTTAATATCATAGTTACAAGGTGTTTGAGTATTAGATTTACCTTTAGAATCAGTGAAGGCTTCTTTCTTGGTCTTATATGGTTTGGGTTTCACACCTATATTCGGTTTGGATTGGGCATCCCTCTCCTTCCTATAATTTGACCTCTATGATGAGAAAGAACCTAGATTTCATACTTTTTATGTAGTGTCATTTTTCTTGCATTGTCATTCAACCTTCGTAGTCATATACATCATGTCTTCTAACTCCACTTAGTGCTACAACTCCACTATGTTCATTATATCGCGACTCAAACCATTCAAAAACATAGCCTTAACACCTTTTTTATCCTCCTCTATATTTGCTCGAATCATAGTGACTTTCATCTCTTTATGTTAATTATTTACACTCTTAGAAACTTGAATTAGGTTTTGCAACCTTTAATATAAATCATGGTAATAGTGCCTCAGAACATATCTATTTCTTATGATTACCTTTATCTCATCCCATATGTCAACGAGCCTCTCATGGTTTATCCTCCCACTCAAAACAAGTTGATCCCTCAAATTATAACATAATCGATAAATTTAATAGCAATAAGTTTTACCTTTTTTTTTTCCTCTGATTAATGGTGATAATTGAAGATCCTTAACCTTTCCCTCCAACTCTAAATATGTCTCGAGATCATTTCTCCTCTAAAATGTTAGGATTTTTATCATAATACTTTTCAAGTTTCAGTCCAAGCCATAACGATACTCAAAATCTCTTCTTATATCCCTATGGATAAAATTTTTATTTTTCCTAAATCCCTTATCTTTTTAGTTTTTAGACTGCTAAAATCTATCACATTGGCTAATTGATGCATGGTCAAAATCCTCAGCCTTTTTTTTTTCTTTATTCTCGTTAACAAATTCATCTAAAGATGGAATATGATGTCCTTTTAATATCCTGACATTAGGACCTTTTTGGATTGATCCCTTTCATAAACTAGCAACCATGGCTTTTTTTTTCATTATGTCAAAAACCTCACCGAACCTCACATTCATCCTCTTATATTGATGTTTCATAGCCTGTAACATAAAGAACAAGTTTCCCCTCTCCTTTGATGATCCATCTTCAAAAGACATCTTTAAAATCTAAAATTTCATTTTAGTAGAAAAATAAAAATTCTTAGAGACTCCCTTATGTGTTACATTCAATATAATACAACATCACTCGTGTTTCACTTAATTCTAACTTTTTATGATAATATATTTACCTTTTCTGTCTTGTGCTCTCCTCTTTAGTTCTTTATAGAACTAATCACAAATAATAATAAAAAATCACATCCTTTTAACAATCAACCGTAGATTTTTGGACTTATAAAACAATTAAAAAATGAAAATAACAATTATATGAATTCACAATGACAAAAACGATAACAAAAATGAAAAATATTTAAAGTTGATTATGATACTTCTAGAGTGGGAATTGAGTTGTTATAAGTCAATAAGAAAGGTTGATAACTTATTTCATTAAAAAGCTAAATGATACAAGGAAAAAGTACTTCACCTATAACAAAGAGTTCTATGCTATCATTTAAGCACTTTACCATTGGGGTCATTACTTTCTACCCAATGAATTCATGATTTATTCAAATAATGAAATACATAAGCATTTGAGTAGCTAACAAAAGTTCAACACTCGACATTCAAAATGGGTAGAGAGTTCCTTCAATCCTTTGAATTTGTTTTGAAATATAAATATGGAAAATTAAAACCAAGTGGAAAATGCTTTAAATTGAAGTTATGCCCTTATAAATGCAATGCAAATCATCTTAGTTGGCTTTGAAATGATGAAAGAATTGTATAAGGATAATTTGAATTTTAGCTATCTTTGGAAAACTTATTGAAGTGGACAAAGAACCAGTATTTCTTGCAAGATGGCTTTTTATAGAAAAGGAAAACACTTTTTATGCCACAAAGTTCTGTTCGAGAAGCTATAATATATGAGGCGTATAATGGTGGCCTTGTTGGATATTTTGGAAGGGAGAAAACGCAACAGTTTGTGCAAGATTACTTTTATTGGCCAAAACTAGTTTATGATATGAGTCGAATCGTGAACAGGTGTTGAAATTGCCATGAAGAAAAGAAGCATGACAACAATGCTAGATTGTATACTTCTTTGCTAATTCTAGTACGGTGGAAAGATTTAACCATGGATTTTATTCTTAGCCTACCCTGAATTTTTTTTTTTTGTAATGGTGAATAAATTTTTAAAAATGGCACATTTCATCCTTTACAACAAAATTGTCGATGTTACTCATGTTGTTAACTTATTCTATCGGGAAATTGCTAGACTTCATGGAATTCTATAAACCATTGTTTTTTATTGTGATACCTAATTTTTAAGTCATTTTTTAAAGATTTTATAGAGAAAGTTGGGAACCAAGCAGAAATTCAGTGTTTCATATCATTCTTAAATAGATAGGCAAACTGAAGTGGTGAGCTGCGCCTAGGTTTTTGTTGTGAAGCTTGATTAAAAAAAACCTATGGGAGTGGAAATTGTTACTTCCTCATGTTGAGTTTTCTTACAACCAATCCATTAGTCAAACAATGGGCTATAATTCATTTGAAGTTATATATAGAAAGAATTCAATCAGTCTTATAAACTTATCCCTTTGTTTAATTCATAACAAATTGAATGTAGATGCTTAAGAACAGGACAAACAACTCAAACAACTTCATAAATGAGTCAAGAATTAGATTGAGAAATAAACTTGAAAAATACAAAAACTAGCAAATAAGCATAAGTATGCCATGTTCAAACTAGGTGGCAAAGTTTAGATCCATTTAAAAAGAAAAAGATTTTTGAACAAGAAATTTCCTAAACTTCAACCATGTGTTGATGGCTCTTTTAAAGTTTTACAAAAAAATTAGAGACAATACTTACAAGATTGAGTTGCTAGATGACTATGGAGTTTCAACAACTTTCAATGTGTTTAATTTATCTTTTTATATTGATGATGAGTTACTAGACTCGAAACGAGTTTTTTCCAACCATGAGAGATGATAGTGGTGGATCGAGTTTGAATCTAGCCCAAAAAATTTTGAATATTCCACCCATAGTGTAAGAGTTTTTAGTCTAAAAAGAGGATATAGACCTAGTTGAATTTTTTTGGCCAAAATGGCTAAATCTAATTAGTTTAAAGTTATATCCAAGTATGTTGGTTTCCAAAGTGATATTTTGTTTTTGTATTCTATTTGTTTTTTATGTTTGGAGGTTTGTTTTAAATATTAAAGCGGTGAAGACTTAATTGATATGTTTTATTGTGGCTTTTTCTATTCTTAGAAGGATGTTCCAAGCTTATTTTTATCTATTTTCATATTGTGCTTCAAAATGTGTATGAAATTTAGCTTTTGAAATATATATTTTTATTAAATTTTTTTATCTCAGATTTCTAAAAAGGTGAAATTAACCTGTTATTATACAAAGAGTGGTGTGATTTATCTCAAAGAGTTTTCAATCTCATTTTGATTTATCTTTATTCTTTTCAATCAAAACAGTATCATGTTTATGCCCCTTGCAGATCCTAAAGAACTCGCCAAAGGGCTTGCAGATCTTATCTCACGCTCTATCACAAGGTGAATTAGCTAAATGGGTTCTCGCAGAAGGTTCTTTAAACATGAAACTAACAAAGGCCACGGATTAAAAGGAACACATTCCTGAAGCTGAAGGAAATAATCTGCAGCAAAGACTAACTGCGTGCTGGGAAGCATTAATCCATTTGGACAATGCAGTTGAGAATGCAGTCCATTTATTTTCAGAATAAGGAACTACGGTCTCCACACAAGAGATATCAAACAGTCCTGGAGCTGAGTTATATGGTGATGCTGGTAAGCTAATTCCATCAATTGTGAGTAAGCTCAGTGCATCTGCGGAACTAGTGAAATGCAGGAGCCATATTTCATGCAAGATTAGGGTTGAAGTTTCGGGACTGGAACCTTCATTAGGAACATTTGCTGAGAGTGTATCCGAAAGGGTTGTCGTCATTGTTGAGCGAGGATGAACTCATGCCAACCTTCAGTGTGCTGAGTGGACATGAAACTAAAGGTTCGAGACTCCAGAACTTGAAGAGAGCCCATTTTCAGTATGTTAAAGAAACAAAGGGTTCAAATTCCGGGCCGGATACCAGCTTGAACAGGTGGGTCTGTTGATGCTCGTCTGGCCCATTGATAGCCTCATGCAACAGGATAGCCATGATCTTGCTGCAATGAAATCGGCAGGCCGAGAAACATCTATAAAAAGGAAGGGTGAGAACTTTTGGATCTTTCTTGCTAGCAAACTCATTTTTTCATGTGCATCCTTTACGTGCTAGTTCATGGGCCTCTCTACTTTGAAATATAAAAAGAAAAAGGGAAAAAGCAAAGATCATCTTTACCTTTTTCCAATCTCTCACCTTTGAGAATTAGTTCTCCTTTTGATTTTTCGTGCAGTTTTAATATAAAACTATAAGCCTTGGCCCCTTTTTCGTGTAAATTTCAAGGCATGTCAGTCAATAATGCAGCTCTCTCGGCACTAGCAATAACACTACCAGAGATATGTTCGGATTTCTGTAAATCCCTAAGAAGGTATGCCTGAAAAATATGCTCCTGTACATGCATATATGACTTTGTCTTGCTTTAGTAACATGCCAAACTCTGAATTCTTTATTGGGATTCATTCACTCCACATGAATAATTACCATAGGTTTTTTTGAAGCTATGACGGCTAGTGCAACATGGAATTTCAAGGCTTAGGAACTGTGTTCATGGGCGCCTAATTAACAAGGACTAGACTAATGATGGCCATTTTAGACTCTATGAAGAGTCCCATAGGAACCTCTGAAATATAAGCCCAAAAAGAAATTTCTGTGTTGATGATTAAGTTGTATTGACTAGAAGGCAGAGCCATCCTTATATTTCTATGGAAATTGGAATAAATCATGTCACTAGTAGGGAACATTACCCAGTTAATGTGCACTTAGAACTTTACCCTGGATAATTCAGATAAAAACTATAGTAATGGGGTCAAATGTGAAAGGAGTGTTGGACAGGCATGCTGGGTCCAAAATAGAGGCATTGTTTAAAGTGGAATATCATTTGATACATTGTTTTCAAATTGGGAAGATAAAAGTCCTTTGATTAATGTGTTCCGTACCATAGCCGGTTTAAGGTGAACATGGATCTTGAGTAAAAATTATAAATAAAATATTTTAAGAAATATTTTATTTTAGTTTTTATATATGTGACGTTTTAAGCAATTTTTATTTTGTATTGAGATAATTATAATTTTATAAAGTATAATCAATAAAATTACTTTATTTCTTCCTAGAATTTTTTTATTAAATGGGAATCCTGAGCCGTTGCCCAATTTACCAATATGCTTTTACGGGTCTATCTGGGGGGGTAAGGCTCTCAAATGGATTGTCCTTTTGCGTTCATATTTCTCTTGTAATTATGTGCTTATTACTTTTGCCCTTTTACTCGCAGTTGAATGTGGTATTTGCACACTCTTATTCTCCTTAAAGACGAAGAAGAATCGGTTTGAGTAATTATGGACTATAATGTTTAAGGCTTACAATAAGACAACATTATTGGATATAATGGCTTTGGCGAGATTTGTGGAATCTATTAGGTGCGCGTGTTTACCTTTGCATTATTTGCCAAACGCCAAGAGCTGTGCCAAGCTAAAGCCACTCCTCGTGTCCATGACTTCAAAGGAAACTTCGTCAATGGACTGTACTAATTCAGTTGAGATTAGGGTTTTCTTCGTCAATGAACTTCGTCAATGAACTGTACTAACTCCACAGCTCGGAAACCTGCCATCTATTCTATGTTTACTATAATCCTAGCTAGGAGTGAAACTTGATACGAAATGAACCTATAAAATTAGATATTGATCAGTCTAATCATATGCGTAGCATTCCCTTGTAAAGAGCAGCGATTGTGCATGAAAGGGGATGATGCATTCCAGTAATGCAGCCTTGCCCCACGGTACTAACATGGGTGATATTATGGCTGATTGGCTGTCAAGTACTGTGTTTAGGATCATAATTAAGGCTCTGTGTGCAAGAGGGATGATGAATTAATGATGTAAGGGAAGATCCATAGCATAATTTATTGCAGCATCCTAGAAACTTTAGTAGTAATCTCCAGTAAGGTAGCAATGCCCCCACCATACTAGCTAGCATTGGTCATGGTATCCTTGCCATGTGTGTTTATTTATCATTTTTAAGGTTCTGCACTGCTATTTTTTTTGGTGGGGTTTAATTTTAAATGCAGAAGGGCTAGATTTCTCTTTGTTCCTTTTCATTTAGAAAAATGACAAAAGAAGAGAAATAAAGCTCGTTGTCACTGCATAAAGCTTGGGAGAGACAAAACTATATACTAGTCTGACTACCGAATCTTCAGTTCTCACAAAAGAACAGAAAACAAGCTTAAAAAACTGTCTCCCTGAATAAAAAAAAGCATGTTATGATCCTCCTAATCTTTTGTTTGCATGCTTCAACAGTAGTGTCATCTCAAGGAAAAAGGTCGGTCACACAATGGAAGAAACCGCTGATCTTTCAGATGCGTGAACCCTCCAATGGTTTAGTCTGCTCTCTGCATGCACTTACACCCCTTTGAGTATCTCCATTGTCGAGGATGTCCAGATTTGTAATGTAAACTGTAAAGCAAGTACAAATTGAACAAAGAAATTTTTTTTTCTTGTAGCAATGGCAATAATACACCAGCATAGGTCCATATCAAGCGACAACAAGAATATCAAGGAATAAGTGCAATAATACAAACAATATTTCCAACGACTATAGCATATAACACAATGATTGATTGGAGAGAGACAGGATGGTTGGCAAGTTGTCTAATACACATAGCTTTGGTGGGGACTATGTTGGACTACCACAGTATAAACATGAACTTGCTACGCAAATTAGAGAGCACATCATGAACATCATAAATGGATAAAGTTATTTGAAAAATAGCTACAACTTTCACTGTTTTGTGTATAATGGAAAAGAACTTTGAAAATATGGCTGATGGGATCATAGGCATGGGGCCACGGAGCACTTAGGAGAGAATTTTTGTCCCAGATCTTTTTAAACCCACTTAAACTTTGTTTGGCACATGTCTGCTTTGTATATCAGAAATTATAACGAAATCCTAAAAAGACAAACCCTAAAGAGAATTATAAGGGATGACAAACTCTTAAACCTTGTTGTTCCTTGGATTAATAACTAGCTTGTATTGAAAAAACAAGAGGGTAAAGGTAGAGAGAAAGGGTTTCATTACGACTCATTCGACACACAAATTAATACATTCTTATCCGTATGGCCTCAATCCCCCACCACCATCACCACCACCGCCAATGACAACGACAATGACAAATTGCATATATATACCTTTCCCGCATGCATGCACCCACTTTCATATTCATAGTCAAAATCACTCCCCGTTAACCCTTTAGATAGGCTAAATAGAGGTATATTTATATATTGTTAATTATCAATTAAATTTCTACTTGGGATTATATTGTTTTTGCAATAAGATGGACGCAAGTTCCAACAACTTATCTTGCGTAACTATTTCGCAATTAAACTAGTGCAAATTAATTTCAACCACCTAATTTTAAGAATAAAATAAAAGGGCAAGTCTTTCTTTTTCCTTTTAGAAAACCTAAGAAAACTAATGTAGGTTATGAGATTGGTAAAAAAGGAGAGCAAGTAAATATAAATATAGCATGGAGCATCGAGCCAGAAGAAAATTAACCTAGCTATAATAGATTAGGACGAAAACACAAGTCCTACTAATTAAAATATCATAATAAAACCAAGGAAGGGCGCTCATGATTTATTTGCTGCTGTATATAGTTGCTGCTCATCTCCTCGTTAATCACCGGACTTCTTCTTCCAGGTGCCACTACAATTGGCTAGCCCATAAACTTTTTAGTCTTCATAGTCCCTCGTGTTCCTTAAACATATATACAGTTTAGTTCATGGTCCTAGGTTTATGGAAACTTTAGTTTATTTTGGATATTATCGATTATCATTTAGGATTATATATATATAATCTAAAATGAATTTGAGAAAAAAAGTATTCTAGATAGCTAATGAGGTTCACATGAATCTTTCTAAAATCAAGTTCTTTCTAAGGATGATGGAGAAGACTAGACTTGGATAACACAATACCTTCAAAACAAGTCATGTTAAGCTTAGAGCACCCTCCAATACTCAATCTGGTGTGTGTTTTTAGAGTTTACATAAGATGATTGCAGAGAGAATTATAGCTAGGAAGAAAATGAAGATGGAACTAACCCACCTTAAGAAAAGAAAGAAAAGAAAAATACAGGCAATGTAATATCGAAGGGTTTGTTCATGGGAACCCGTGATGATGAACCGAAAGAGAATCAGGATAGCGAGATGGACCCAGAGAGACAGATCCACTGGCCATAGCCAACTGAATTAAGTAGTTTGCTGGAGCTCTACTTAGCTCTTATAAAGTAGCCGGATTTATCCCGTGACTCAGCGGCGGTTCGCCCTCGTAATCGGTCGTTATGGTTTGCAAGAATGTTACCATTAATACTGCATTAATGGTGGAAACTCAATACTCTTCAATACATCTTTTCTTAATAGAAAAAATCTAGAGTTTAAACCCTTTTTTATGTAACCAGTGGTGGATCTAAATGCTGTCACTAGAATTGTTTGATTAATTTAAAAAACAGAAAAAAAAAGTATTTCTTTAATTATGAGTACAATATTTATCATTAATCAATTAAACATCTTATTTATTTTAAGGGATTGACTTGATGGTTAGCATTCTTCTCACATTCAATCATTTCATTTCCTCTTTAATTGCATAATCTAATTATAAAAATTGATCCTTAGCTCCTGCATTAATTTATTTTTTTTACGATTTTATTGGGATATTAATTTAGCAAGTGAAGTTTAAAATTTTTAAAAAATAAATAATAATTTTCTTGCCGAGTTGAGTGGGGTCAATTGAGTCAATTTATTACTATTTGCTTTAAAAAAAAATAGCATGAATGGTTCTTACAAATTAAATTTGAGAAGGCGATGTTCTAACTATATTTATATGATTGATAAACTCTTAGATATAATTTTACGTTTTTAATTGCATTTATTCAGTTTTTTAATAATATATTATTTTTCAATATATTTTTTTTATCTAGATTATTTTATTTAAATTAACATAAATATATAATTGAATAGAACCCTATAAAAGTCTTTATATGGGGATTTGTCTCAAACTTACCATGCAAATAGCTTAGAAAATATTTTTATAAAAGAATAAAACAAGTCTAATTAAGTTAAGAGAATGTTAGGTCGCATTATATTAGAATAAAAACTTAAAATGAAGATAATAAGATATCTAACCATTAAATCAAGTTTAGATTTATATAAAAAATTATATATATTATTTTCTTGTTGGAAGTTACTACATCACTCATCACACTATTAAATTTCTTGAAAGTGCATG
>Ga0325404_1006408_pt1 | contig 12359 bp, 5 predicted proteins | sample PopdelMetagenome_18_FD_205664 | JGI IMG/M metagenome (GOLD analysis project Ga0325404, IMG submission 205664) | Populus deltoides microbial communities from Bellville, Georgia, United States - Xylem-Control-R1 | ecosystem: Host-associated > Plants > Phyllosphere > Stem > Wood/Secondary xylem... | reverse complement strand
ATTCTTCTAATGTATTATGTAGTTTTAAGGATGTGAATTTATTTTGTCCTTTTAATTGCTTAAACCTTCATGATGTGTGCCCGCTCAAAAAGTTAATGGGCTGAGGAAAAGAGGGTCATGAAGGAAGTAATAGAACAATATTATGCTAACAAGATAGAGTTGTGAAGGCTAAGAGATGAGAAAGACGTTCAAGATGTTGAATTAAAGCCCTTAAGGCTACTTATGCTCAACTATAAAGGGAGCCTAGAGCACAGACCTTCATTCAAGAGTCTACCTAGGAGAAACTTGGAGAGGCGTATAATCGGATAGATTCTCTAAAAAAAGAGGTGGTTGAAATCAAAGAGTCTAAGGAGACTTCAGAGGGGAGTTAAGAATGGCCAATGAGGAGGCTCAAGGTTCCTAGTTAAGGGTAGAGACTTTGAAAGAGGTTATAAAGGATAGGCTTTTCTTGTCCATGTCCAACTTGTATTTCTTTAACCTTTCAAGGGGAATACAAGTGGATTTTAGTGAGTCCTTCCCCAATGGTCAGGTTCCTGACTTTGATGACGTCTTCACCACTAGGGTCGCCTCAGTAAAGGAAAGGGTCTATCTAGCCCAGGAGCCTAGGATGGATATGTAATCTTTTTTTTTTACTTGTTTTATTTGTAATGTTTTATTTTGGCTTTCAAGCCTTGGAATTTTTTTTTTGAATTACTATATTTTCCAAGTCTTTTAAATTGTTATATTTTCTAAGTCTTTTGGTAGGCCTTTTCAAGTAAACAACGTGGGTCCAACGCCCATTCTTAGAAAACATAATTGGTATAGGTCTATCATACATACTTAGAAATTAAGTTGTGTTGAACCAAAGCCCACACTTTAAAAATATTTTGTATAGGTCCAATGCCTATACATAGAAAATATTTTGTATAGGTTTAACACCCATACTTAGAAAATAAGTTGTATGGGTCCAACTCCTATATCATGCCGATGAGGTTGGTAGTGTAGTTGTCTGACTTTGGCCATATATTGTTGTTATTTCCCCTTACTTAGGATAAAGAGGAACTTTTAGTGGCAGGTACAATCATGAGTCCTCTAGTCTGACTAGCCATGATATGGAATCGTGTCTTTAGATGGAGACAACACTTGAGGTTATGTTGACTACTGCCCATAGGGAGACCATTTAACAACCCCTTTGAAGAAATGAAAGACGATTGGCCTTAAAGAGACCACATAATAATCCTTTTGGAGATGACGATAAAAAATATATAAAAAAAGATGTGACATTCATAGATAAAAACATATATTTTTATTCACCATAATACAATTTTAAGTGGTCTAAATGCCAGGTGTGGGGGAGATTTTTCCTTTCCATATCTTGTAAATAATAAGTGTTTTGCCTTGACCACTCATATAACTCTAAAAGGATCATCTTGTTTTGGGGTCAGTTTGCCCTTATTTTATTTGTTACATGTAGCTTCTAGTTTTTTAGGATTGAATCTACAAACTTTAATCTTCTATTTTTTACTGTGACATTATTTCTAACTACAGTAGCTAGGCAAGATTCTTCTAAGAAGTCGAGATTGGTCTTAAGACCTTATTTATTGCTTTCTAAGGTATAGTGAACTATCTAGTGGCTTGAACATCAAATCTCAGTGGGGATCATGACTTTAGTCTTACATATGAGGTGAAAAGGAGTTTAACCAGAGGACATCTTCTGACTTTTTCTTTAGGCCTATAAGATTTTATTCAGCAGCTCTTGTAACAACCCCGACTTTCTACATCTTTTTTCGCGATACATTGGAAATTTTCGGGTAATTTTTATATATATATATATAGTTTCCACCAAAATTTCTACCAAAATTTCAGCAGAGCCTCTCCTATACTGGGATGTCCTAAGTTATCGACAAAATCACATTACACTTCTAATTTTTAATTAATATCCCGATCTAATTGTCTTGGATCTCAACCCAACTCATAATCATCAACACAACACATCTTATTAAATAACATCATATAATGTAATTCAAGTGAAAGATTCAATTTCAACTATAAACATGCATGCTTAAATAAGTACTTAGAGTTACAAATATTAGATTAACGTCATACATTTAATTTTACGGATTAATATTACATTTCAAGTTTTAGAAGATAAGACTTTTAATTTACAAATAATTACATGTTCAAAAGCAAAATGTAACTAAACCAATATCATTCCTGACGCGACTGTGATGGACCTGAAAATAGAAATTAACATGTACACATAAATAGAAAAAGATAGTAACAAACAATAACAATGATAGGTAATAATCTCCATAGAATTTCTTTTGAGACATAAAATTAGGTATAAACCTCTTTTACAATATGCATTTTCCATCTATTACCAATATCCATCTAATATCATATCTCATTTGTTAAGAATATTTCATCTTGAAAATCTCAACACAGCTCAACGATTTTCGAACACCATCTCCTTATAAATCAATTCTCATTTTATACCAATATATTCCTCTCTTGATATCATTAGCTTGTCTCATTCTTTTGGAATAACTAATCAACATTTTGCCTTTCATTTTCTAGAAGGTAATCGCCGACACTAATAAATCTCATTAGTATCATTAGTATTCTAATATTGGGTTAGACTAGTAAATTACATTCACGTGCTGATATCAATATAACCGATTAGTATCATTAATTATTCCTTTCCCAGAATAGTTAATAAAATCTTATTCATATCTGGTTTACCATCAAAGTTGCCAACGTCAGGGACCTTTGACATCATTAGCCTCCTTACCACATCAGAAATGGTTGCCGATACCAATGTGACCCATTGATATCATTGACTATTCTCGACCCAGAATAGTTAATCAACTTATCTTTTTCACTAAACCAGAAGTAACCATGTAATCTTTACTAACATCATTAGTCACCCAATTGCTCGGGATCGAGTAAGAAATGCTGGCATCGATAAAACCTCATCGATACCATTAGCAATCCAAACCCAGATAGCTAATCAATATCGTCTGAAATGCTGGTACCAATGAAACCTCATTGATACCATTAGTTATCCAAACCCGGATAACTAATCAATGTTACCTGAAATGTCGGTACCAATGAAACCTCATTGATACCATTAGCTATCCAAACATGGATAGCTAATCAATATCACCTGAAATGTTGGTACCAATAAAACTCGGATAGCTAATCAATATCACCTGAATTTTTCATTCATACTGATCCTTTTTTTTTAATACTATATGTATTGTAACCACGGTTCTAAGTATCATTCACATACAAACTTAGTTATCGACACTACAACCACTAAGTGTCATTCACATAACTTTGGTCACTCTCATCGCAGTGCCAAGTGTCATTGTAATATATCCTTAGCCACCGACACTATGGTGACCACTTATCTATCGTTTCTCCCCTAATCTCTAAGTCATTGTGGATACCCAATCCATATTGAGGTATGTAAGATAATTACATCTATTCCAAGGCTATCATGGCTAATTCAATGTCTAATCAATGTAAGGTAATTGTATTCATCCTAATAATAACAAAATTAATTCGATACATAACAATGCACGCAAGATACTGATATTCATTCAAACATCATCCTAACTAATGAAGGTATATCGTTGCATGCATGGTACTCTTATTCATTCCAACAATATCATCACAAGTTTGATACATATTAATGTATGTAAGATACTCGTATCTATTTCAATTATATCATAACTAGTCGATACATATCAAAGCACGCAAGATACTCATATTCATTTCAATATTATCGAGGCAATAAAACAATAAATTGTAAAATTTATCAATAAGTTTACACAAATTAAAAAGATAAGGTGCAATGCACCTACCTAGAGTATGTGCATGTGCTGCCACTCTATGCAACTGTCCAGTCCTCACAACTTCCTCTATATCACTAGGGATTTAGTTTTTATTAACAATACAACCAACATCATAACTTTATTTAATTTTCATTCAACTAGTATTCTCAAACCAATAACAAGGAATTTCTTTAGGATCTCATACTCTTACCCATTTTCATGTTTATATTCATTCTTATAATTTTGTTATCAAAACCATCACTCAACAACAATTCCAAGCAAAGATTAAAAATTGTCTAATTCCGATCAATTTAGCTTAACCAACCCAGAATACTATCTAGTGTTTTAATCATAAGTAAAGCTATAAAACTTAGTTTTGGGCGTGATTTATCTCTATGAAAGGCTAAAACATAGAAATACAACTTTTATGAAGAAACCAACTCCAAATTATTTTGTTTTAAAGCTCAAAATCAACAATCACAATAGCCTCTCCTTTATAGCTAAAATTTTGGACAACGAGGATTTTTATCCATTGGAAATCCTTTTCAACTTCCAACTTATTTTCATGTATAAACAACATTATCTAAGGTCATTTGGAATCATTAAATCATAAATTTAAACCAAATCTAAAGCAAAACATTCAAACAATTTCTCTATCTCTACAATATAGCAAAACTAGGCCAAAATAAAAAAACTCATCCTTTTGGGATTTCTCCTATTATTATTATTATTTTTTTTTTACACACACTATATATGTTATTATCCTTGTTTAACATTATTAATACAACAAAATGATGAACCATTCATTTTCTTGCACTTTCTCCTCGTGTGATTAAACATATGCAACAAACCTTGACAATTAATATTCTTAGATCATTATCACAACAATAATTTCTCCCTACTAGTTGGAATCCATGACAATCTTCATTAATTAATAAATTTGCCAAAATACTTATGGCTGGCTTTAAATACATTTTATTTTCCAAATTTCTTCTATTTCAATTTCTTCATGGTTCCACTCCATTCATATCCACACAATTAACAAGTTAGCTTTTTATTCAATCAACATGTTCATATAACAATGTTCCTTCCTATTCTTACACAATAATCATTCTTCCCCTCATATAAAGAATACACAATTAATCTATAACAAGATATTTTACCATTACATCTTCCATAAACTCTACACCCACACAATTCTAATTTCATCAAAACATGTATTTAATCAAGCTTACTAAATTTTACCAAAACTAGCAATAGATTCAAAAAGCAATAACTCATTAACCTCTAATACTTGTTTTAAACCCAACGGTCAGACTATATATCATAGATTTGTGCATAATATATCTCAAAATCAGAATGATCCAATGATTGGCTCTTCCTAGATCTGAATAAAATCGAGCTGACCTAAAATTGGACGAGCTATTGTTCAACATGCACGAAACCTTGCCAGAGAGTGAATTTCCGATCTCCACAGTCAGAATGAAGGCAACATCTAGGCACACCACATATCCAAGAATGAGCATGATCCAACGGTGGAACAGAGAGAAATCGGCCGGCAACCAAAACTGCCCTACAGGTGTATTTCCTTTTGTTTTCCAGGAAAGTTTCGAAGATGATTTCTATCAACCTGATTGTGGTCCGTCAAATCCCTCAGGTCATTTAATAGAGGAGTGGGAAAAGAACCATATATCAAAAACGCAGCATGATCTAACGGTGGATTCCAGAGATATGGCTACTAAAGCATTATTGGTTTTCTTTAAATTCTGCACTTCTCTCTCTATCTGAATTTTCTCTATTGTCTCACCCTTTTTTTTTTAACTAGTGGCCTCTTTGCTTTTTATAGGCATATTTTCCCCTAATTACAATTTTGTCCCTCATTTATGCCTTTATGTATTTTATTTTATTTTTCATGTAAACTATGTAGTTTATTTCCGCTTAAATCGCTAGTCTTTACCAAAGTCCGATTGAGATGAGATCTTTAACTAAGCTAGAAAGACATGTTAATAGATTTTATGCAAAATTTCATTTTGATTTGACGATTGGATTGAGAACTCAGTTTTCTAATGTAAAATTGGTTAGTTCGTAACTTTTTCATCAACGATCCTAATTTTCTTGTTCAATCTTTACATAAAATCATATCAATTATCCTTCTAAACCTTTAAGGTCATTTTATTATTTTGGAATATATTCATTAGAATTTCCACCTTTATTTATTTATCGGGCTTATTACCGTTTGAAAGTGACATCACTGATTTTTAATTGGTATTTGCACCTTTAGTCCTACCCTTTGCATTGCATTATTCTTTAATATAATGTATTCTTTATTATCTCATTTATTTTTTTAGAAACATTTTGTCATATTTCTCATTATTTTATCCATCAAAACACATTACCAGTTTCTCTATCCTTATGAATTCTAAACCAAAATTCATTTTATGGAGGTCATCTCTTCCATTATATATCATTATTTATCTATTATTCTAATCTTGGTTTCCATCACTCATTGAAATCATACCACTTTTAGTCTTACGTTTACATGAGGGTTTACATATCTACATATTTAAATTATAAAATTTATAGGGTTTCACAGCACTGCCCATTCTGATTGGACTTTTTTAATTTTATTTTTGAGTTCATTAAGAAAGATTCTATTAGTCAGTTTAGCTTGACCATTGGTCTAAAGATGCAATATGTCAAAGAAACAATGATTAATATGAAGCCTTTGACACTGCTCTCTTATATTATGGTTGTTAACTTATGTTCTATAATCTATAATCAAGACTTAGGGAGCTGAAATGAGAAGAATAACAACACTTTGTTAGTGGTTATCTCTGTTAAGGCCTCTACTTTAACCTATTTAGTAAAATAAACAACAATTATTAGGAGAAACTATCTTTTACTCATGGCCATAGGGAACGGAGCTAGGCTATCCATCCTTCATTGTGCAAAAAGCCAGGGGAAGGTTATAGTGGTCATTTTTATAGATTATTGATGGGAGACTAAGGCAAGCCTCTAACACTAATCATATTTCTTCATTAAATCCATGACATCATGGAGTATAGTTGGCTAATAAAACTTGTTTATGTGGCCTACGTAACGAGGGCTCTAAATCTAGACCACATGTACCTTCATGTATCTCTTTCAAACCACAAGTGCTTTCTTCTAGGGATAAGCACTTTATTAGTTGAGGTGGGACAGATCTTCGATATAGGATGTTGTCAGTTATGTAATACCTTGCTACTTGCCCAGTCAAATGAATGGATACATTTTTGTTTAAGGGTAACTCCTCAATAATCATATAATACATAATTAGGATCCTTCAATCTTCCTCAGTGTTGATGAGAGAGGAGCCACTAACTCTTCTTTATCCATATTTGATTTTTCCAGAACTTCAACCCAGACTTCTGTAGGGAGGTTGATAGTACTTGAACTTGCTAACTTGGACAAGAGATTTTCCTGATGATTTTTTTCCTTTAGAATACGAGTGATTGAAATATTATTGGCTCCAATATTCAAATAAAGTTGAACCTTCTGAAGATACTGTTACATGGTTGGCTCTCTAACTTCATACACTCTTTGACATTGACCAAACACCAATTATGAGTCATTGTGAACTTGGAGGGGTATGCATTCAAGGCCTCTATATGGTGTAATCCTACAAGAAGAGTTGCATACTTTGATACATTATTCATAGGTGGGAACTTAAAATAGACTCCATATTCAATTACTTTTCAGGACTGATAAGCATTATCCCATATTCACTTTCATTACTATTGGAAGAGCCATCAATATATATTTTCTTGGTAGGGATCATCAAAGGTTGTTTTACTAGAGCCTCTGGTTTAGCAGAAGAAGTTGTGGTTGAAGGTGGGGATTCAAATGTCTGTATATGACCTTTGAAAGAACATTCAACAATGAAGTCTATAAAGGCTTGACCCTTTATAACTGGTTAGGTCTATACTAAAGACCAAACTCTCCCAACTTGACAACCTATTTAATTAGGTGCCTAGACATCTCTGACTTATGGACTATCTATCGTAGAGGATAATTTGTCAAAAATATGACTTGATGAGTTTGGAAGTATAGTTTCAACTTTTCAAAGGAGCTTACTAGAGCAAGGGCTACCTTCTTCACTTTTATATATCATTTTTCAATATTATGAAGAGTATGACTGTAATAGTAAACTAGACGTTGTATTCCTTTATCTTCTCTTACCAGAACAGAGCTTACAACTGAATCTTCCACTTTCAGGTAAAGAAAAAAAAAGGTTTTTATTCTTTCTTGGTTGAGACAAGATCTTGGGAGATGAAAAATGTGTTTTGACCTCTTCAAAAGCCTTCTAGAAATCTGAAGTCCGTTCAAAGTTTTTTATATTTCTCAAGGTCTTAAAAAATAACAGGGTACGCTCCCTTAGACAAGTTATAAACCAACAGAGAGCAACAAATCTCCCTATAACACGTTGAACTTCCTTTATTAACCAAGAAGTAGTCATGTTTAATATGGCTTGAATCTTTATTGGGTTAGTTTTAATTCCATTGCTGCTTACTAGGAAACCCAGAAACTTTCCTTCTTTGATTGCAAAGACACACTTGGAAGGGTTAAGTTTTATCTAGTGGTGGCTCAACATAGAAGACTTCTTCTAGGTCCGAAAAACATTGCTGAAAGTTCATGCTCTTCACTAACATGTCGTCAAAATATCCTTCCATAATCCTTCCAAGTTGATTCTTGAATATTTTATTCACCATCTATTAGTAAGTAGCTGCAACATTCTTTAACCCAAAAGGCATGACTATGTAAAAAAATATTTCTCCCTCAGTTATGAAAGTTGTTTTTTCCTTATCAACTAGGTATATGAGAATCTAATGATATCCGAAGTTGGCATACAAATAGCTCTAGTATTCAAAACTTATGATGGAGTCAACCAAACAGTCGATCTTGGAGAGAGGATAGGTATTTTTTGGGCACGTTTTGTTCAAATATTTAAAGTTCTCACACATTTGTGACTTGTCATTGCTCTTCTAAACCATCACCATATTCCCTAACTAGGCAGGGTATATCATTTCCCTAATAAAGCCAGCAACTAGGACCTTATCCACCTTTTATGTTATTACTTTTTATCTTTCACCCCCAAAATTCCTTTTCTTTTGGTGAATTGGATGAACATTTGGGTTCACTTTCAACTAATGAGTTGTAATTGTAGGACTAATTCAAGGCATGTCAGAAGTGTCTATTGCAAAATTGGACCTTTGGATATGAAGGGGCTCTGTCAGTGATTGTTATTATGTTGGTGTTAGGGTGGAACCCATTTTTGTGATGATTTGCTTTTTTTTTTTTTTCTAGAGGTGCATCCCTTAATTCTTTAGTGGCCTCAATTTTAACCTTTACTCTTTCCTTTAAGAACCATCATTAGTATAATACCAGGGCCCTTTTCCCTTTCAGACAAGTAAATGTACATTACCTCAAGGTTACTTGATTCCCCCATATCGTGGCCACTCTCTTCTGAGTTGGGAATCTTAGTACTAAATTTCTAGTGTTAATAACTGCATTAATTTGATCCATGAGAGGCCTACCCAAGATGGTGTTATAAGCCAAGTTCATGTCCATAACCATGAAAGTTTGTTGAAGGGAAACACACTTAGAGGGAGTGGCAATGGTGATTGGGATTTCCAAAGCGCCTTTCGCTGGTATGCTTAAGCTTTTTATCCTAATGATAGGATTTTTCATTGGGGTTAGTCTTGAGGGGTATATCCCTATATGTTCTATTACTTATCCAAAAAGGATATTAACTGCACTCCTAACATCTACCAACACTTAATGTACTCGATGATTAGAAAGGATTATATATATAACCAGGGCATCTTCATATGAGAAAGTTATTCCCTCTTCATCTTCTAGGGTGAAGACGATGGGCTCGTGCTAATGGTTTTAGAGACAATAATTTGTAAGGACTTGTTTCCCATACTTTTTTTTCACTATATTAGAATCATCTCCTATAAAGGTGCCACCCAAAATCACATTAATTTCAGGTAACTCCAATGTAGACCGATCATGCTCTTCCCTACTCTGCTTGAAGTAGGAGTCCTTCTTCATGAATTGGCGGATATAGCCTTTAGCTATCAACCTTTCCATTTTATTATTCAAAACATGATAGTCCTCTATGTCATATCCCTTATCCTCGTGGAGCATATAGTATTTCTTAGATATGTGGGTATTGGGTGGAGATTTTATGGGTGAAGGGTAACAAAGGAACTCCTTACCATGGATGACCATGAGGGCCTCTATAAGGGTAGTGTTCAGTGGAGTGGTATGCATTTTAGGGTAGTTTGGGGTTCCCTTATCAGCATTTTCCGACTCTTCTTAGGGTTGATATCTTTTCTAGAAGAATGATCTCGCTTAAAAGACTTCTTAAGCATATTTTCCTTAAAGAAATGAGGAAGGCCATGATGTAGCACACTTGCCTCCTTTACCTGAATAGCCAAGAATAAAGGCGTTTCACTTGAACCTGTCGAGGAAAGTAGTTGAACTTGTCGAGGAAAACTAGTTATAGCTTTGCATATGAACCATCAACATTTAATACCATAAGTGGAGACTAAAGGGAGAATCCTTGTCTTTTTGGAGTATCATAGTAGTGGGGGAAGCACTTTGTTAACAACTTATTGTCGGTCATCATTGTCAAAAGTATTGATTTTAAATACATCACTTTTTTTATGAAATATTTGTAACTGTAATTGTGGTTATTTTTTAAAATATATTTTATATGAATATATATTAAAATAATATATTTTTTATTTTTAAAAATTTATTTTTGACATCAGCATATCAAAACGATGTAGAAACACAAAAAATAATTAATTTGAAGCAAAACAAATATTAACACATTGTCGATCTGATTGTCAAAAGCATTTATTTTAAATACATCACCTCTATCGGGGCATGTTTGAAAGTGTAATTAATATTGCTTTTTAAAGTGTTTTTTGCTTGAAAATGCATTAAAATAATATTTTTAATTTTATTTATTAAAATTTATTTTTGACATTAGCACGTCAAAACAATCCAAAAACATAAAAAAAAAAAATATGGTGGGTGCAACAAGTTTGGACTATTCAATAGGATTTAAACACCATTAACTTCTTCATATACTTGTGTGATGAGGAGATGTTAAGAACAACGCCAACTAGAATGATACTGGTTTTTTTAGCCACTTTATGTAGTGCGTCAAATAATGTTTTTCAACCTTAAAAGAAATTATAAAGATATCAGGAAGTAAAAAAAATTGATGCATGCTAGCCGAAATACTTTTAAAATACTTAAATGGTGACAAGTTTGATGAGATATTTTTTATAAAAAAAAATATCGAGACTTTGACACATCAGATTAACCTAGGCCAACAACAGGTAACCAGCGAAACCTATAATTTGGGATATCAGATCATGATAAAACCATGAAATCCATACAAAAACAAATTTGAAAGTCTAATTATAATGAACTAAACATTAAAGGTTTAAAGAGAAAAAAATATATATATAACATTAAAAAAAAGGCCTAAAAAAAGTTATTTGGGTAAACCTCTATCGGCAATAGGCACAACAAAATGGGTTGGGGCAAATTTTTTTGGACATAAGAAGAAAAATATTAAAGCGATGCTAGGGTTTTTAAATAAGCAAAAGATAATTTCGATCAATTTAATAATATAAAAAAACAACTCTAATTTAATAACATGTGAAAAAACAAAGTAAACTCGAATGAATCTCCTAAACTTGAGTTAATATTCAAAAATTATAACCCATAAAATTTCAGACCTAAACTTATTCAAGAAGGCCAATTTTCAACCAATTTAATTATAAACCCTCGAAAATTTTGAAAACTAATTTGAATTGGAATGATGAATAAAATTAGTGTGGGATTGATACAATATGGACAATAGAAGGAAGAATGAAATTGATATATAAGGTTTTGTTTGAACTAGTAAACCGATTCAACTGGCAGTGGGACGGAATTGAGGGGAAAATAAGAACTTCACGGGAATTCTCCTCTTCCTCTTTAAATAGTCAACTATAGGAAGAGAAAAGAGGGAAATAAAAGAAATGAAAGAAGGGTTTTGAAGCTTTTCAATAAATCCTCGAGAGAAATCACTAAAAAAAGCTAGATTTGACGAATTATGAGGGTTGTAAGGGATCACTTAAAAGAATTAAATAGTGAATTTGGCTATTGCTAAAATCGTACAAGTTAACCAGTCGACCGTTTAGACTATCCAAATGTATTGTTCAATTAATTAAAAGTAAAGCTGGTCACCATCAAATTTGGTTGATCAAACCGGTCGAATAATTAAAGGGTACCAGCTGACTGATAAATTTATATTCTATAGAAGTATGAAACCTAACTAAGTAAAAAGGGTTTGTAATAGTGTGTGTGTGTGTGTGTATATATATCACATTTTACAATTAATTGTTTGAAAGTATTCCGGAAAAATATGAACATTACATTAATGTTAAAAAATAAAATAAAATAAAAATCAATCTAAAAAACTCGTCAAAGTAT
>Ga0325404_1006406_pt1 | contig 12362 bp, 11 predicted proteins | sample PopdelMetagenome_18_FD_205664 | JGI IMG/M metagenome (GOLD analysis project Ga0325404, IMG submission 205664) | Populus deltoides microbial communities from Bellville, Georgia, United States - Xylem-Control-R1 | ecosystem: Host-associated > Plants > Phyllosphere > Stem > Wood/Secondary xylem... | reverse complement strand
AAAAGGATCCAACGAGCTTGGAGGGTGAATACCATAGATTCTTAATTTGTTAGTTAGCTGGTTGTATTGGTTTCCCTCACGAATCTAGTGAGGTTTCAGTTTTAGGGTCGGTGGCTAGCCTGTAGCTATCTGTTGTGTTTATGTTTCTGTTATCATTGTAAATCTGGGGTATGCCCCTTATAATGTTTGTATCTTCTTCTTTTAATACATACGTCAACTTACCAAAAAAAAAAGATTATCTCACCAACACACACACACACACACACAAAGTGCGACAAATAACAAGTTTTATTAATCTGAATTGTCTAACTTACATGTCTGGTTATGCCTTTATTTATACTAACTCTAGAATTAAATAAACCCTAATGGACCCCCTTAGGTGAACTTATATGAGACTCACTTATAATTGATCCAAATAAGTAATAATAACCCAAAGACAAAAAAGAAAATAATAAAAATCTGAAAATTAGTATCCTAAATATGTTAGAATCAGATTTGTCACCCTTAAGAAGTCCCAAATAAACTATGAAATCTGATATGAATGTAGAATTAATTATAAAGTCTTCTTTTCTTATTTTAGCTAGGATGAATAAGAAATCCTTGTAAGAAAAGGTTTTAAAAATATTTATGAATTTTTGCCACACTTGGAAACTATATTGCAGCCCATTAAAGATCCTTGTAGAGCTAGGAGATTCCCAAAATAAGCTGCCATTTCCTTGTAGGAAAATGTTCATTGCCAAATAGGAAGTCTACAAGTCAAAAGGAAGTAAATAACAAAACTCGTACAGCCTCTATTGACATGTATTGCGGTGCCTTCCCAAATTTTGATTGACCAGAAATTTCAACATATCATGAGACGCCACGTAAAAGTTCATCACAATCCAACGGTCGGATTAAGAATTATGACTGTTGCCGTAAAACTGAATAAACATTTTACATCAAAATCTGAATTTGACCATGTCTGGATCATATAAAAAAGAAATGTTCTTTCAGAAGCTAATAATAACTCTTCTTTGCACCGAAATGACCACTATGACCGCCACCATGAGCCTCTCGCAGAAGCAAGTCCCGTAAAGAACCTGAAGGAATACATATTCTGCCTATCTTGAACAAGTAACCTTCATGCATAAAACACCCATCACAAGCTCCCTTATCACATTCGGCAATCACATTAGCAAAGTAGGAATCATTAACATACTGATCCTTCACTTGTTCAAAACCATCAACCTTGCATTCAACATGGAAATCATTGCATACCTCCTAGAAAAAGCATCGTCTTTGGTTCAGCTTCAGGGTCCAACGAGCTAGTGAGGTTTCAGTTTCAGGGTCGGTGGCTAGCCTGTAGCCATCTGTTGTTTTATGTTTCTGTTATCATTGTAAATCTGGGGTATGCCCCTTATAATGTTTGTATCTTCTTCTTTTAATACATACGTCAACTTACCAAAAAAAAAAAAAAGCATCGTTGCATACCTCTTAAAAAGAGCATCGACAATTACATTAACTTGCCCCTTCTTATACTTGATGATATATAGAAATGATTCCATAAACTCTACCCACTTAGCATGTCTTTGTTTCAGCTTGCTTTGACCCTTAATATACTTCAAAGATTCATGGTCAGTATGGACAACAAACTCTTTTTGTAATAAGTAGTGTTGTCATACCTATAGAACTCGAATTAAGGCACAGAACTCATTGTCATAAGTTGAGTGGTTCAATCATGCACCATTAAACATTTCATTAAAGTATACAATAGGACTCCTTTCATGCAATAACACAGCCCCAATTCCAATCCCAGAAGCATCATACTCTATTTCAAACATCTTAACAAAATCTAGAAGTGCTAAAACAGGCATAATACATAACTTCTCTTTAATCAACTCAAAAGTCTTCTGTGCATTTTCGCTCCATTGAAACTCACTTCTCATTTTCAAACATTCGGTCAAAGGTGCAACTATAGAATTGAAGTTCTTCATAAATCACTGATAAAATAAAGCTAAACACGGAAACTCCCCACATCAACAATACTAGAGGGTTTCATCCCATCTTTAATTGCTTTTATTTTTTCTTCGTCAACCATAATCCCACTACTAGAAATGATATAACCAAGAAACACAATACTTTCTTAATAGAAATGACACTTCTCTAGTTTCTCATATAATTTAACATCTCGCAAAATTTCAAATACAACCCTAAAATGCTCCATATCAAAAGTTCTACTATACACCAAAGTATCATCAAAATACACGATAACAAACAATCCAATATGCTTCCTCAAAACATGATTCATAAGCCGCATAAATGTATTAGGTGAGTTAGATAGCCCAAATGGCATTACCAACCATTCATACAACCCGAGTTTAATTTTAAATGTTGTTTTTCACTCATCCCCCTCTTTCATCCTAATTTTATGATAACCATTCATCAAATCAATCTTAGAAAACAATGCAACACCATGTAATTCATCAAGTTTAGGTATAGAAAATCAATACTTAACTGTTATCTTGTTGATTGCACGACTATCCACACACACCCACATGGTTCCATCCTTCTTCAGCACAAGGAAGGTGGCATGGAACATCGAGTAAGTGACTCTCGCACATAACCCTTTTCTAAGAGCTTACCAACTTGCCTTTGAATCTCCTTACTAAACTTTACTATCTCATCCTTTTTAAAAGCATTCCACAGAAATATTGAAGCATTCGATACTATTATGCCAGCTCAGAAACTCCTTTTCTTTTGTTGTCTCTCTATCTTTCTTGCAAGTTTTATCACATCCTCAAGGAAGCTATATGGTTGGAACTCAACAACATTAGCAATATCCTTCCTCAATCCGCCAATAAACCTAGCTATGGTCTGTTCTTGTGGTTTTATCAATTCATAACATATCATTAGTAACTCAAACTCCATCACATACTCCTCCACACTTAAAGAACCTTGTCGTAAGGTCTGAAGTTTTATGTACAACTTATGTCTGTAGTAATCAGGTACAAGCCTCTTCTTCATCACCCTTTTCATAGTCGTCCAAGAGGTGATATCCTCTTCTTTATCCCTTCTACTCTGAATTTTCAAGTCTTTCCACCATAACAGAGCATAATCGACAAACCCAACGCGACTACCTTACACTTCTTTTCGTCAGTATACTCGTACCAATCGAACACCTTCTTAACTTTCTAAACCCACTCCAAGTACTCCTTAGGTGAGCTACTACCTCTAAATGATGGAACTTTAAGTTTAATTCCACTAGGAGGGTGATTATTCTGTCTTCTCGGTCTAACCCTTTTGTCAGCCTCGTCATCCCCATTTGGCTCCAATTCAAGCTCTACAACAGCATTTCATTACACCCTACGAGCTTACATTTGATGGGGTTGCAAATTATTCCTTTGCATCATTTGCATGAAGGCATGATCATGAATTCCCTTCATTTCTCCCCGAATCTCATTATGAGCTCGTTGCAACCCAATAAGTTGTGCTTGTTCCAAACTGATTCCTCTTGGAATCTCATCTCTATACCATAGTATAACAATTCCCATAATTCACACACAAATCCAAACAACAAAGTCTTTCAACTCAGTTCACAAACAGCCACCACAATCAGCAAGGGAAACTCGTTCCAATCCAAATCCAAGTTAAGGAAAACACAATTTGTTTCAGTCCACAATACAATGTGGTCCAAATTTCACACAAACCAATCAGCCCAGATCAAAGTCCCAAATCAATAGAATTCAAATCAAACCTTAGCAAAAAAATAAATAAAGAGAAGATCCACAATCCTTGATGTTTCTAATCCCAAGTAAGCCCCATACAAAGTCCCAAATTAGTTTTGAAACCTTTGCTCTGATAGCAAGATGATGTGTCTTAGCTTCCTAACTCAAACAAACTAACAATCTGATGTGAAGATGAAGGAAGGTGGGATTGGTTATATGGTTTTTCTTATGGTGTTTAGGCTGAAAATTGCATAATTTATAATGGAAATGAGGAATAAAGTTTGAATGAAACTCTTTGATAAGTCGAAGACGCCACAAAGGAATTCCAATCAAGATAAAAACGTCATACTCTTTGTGATTAAGAATGATAAATCTGATTTGTTCTTCAACCAATTCTAGAAATGGAAGAACAAGGAAGAAAAACTCTCTTCATGAGAAGGTGAAAAGTTTAATATTATTGCCTAAAAGTCACAAAACTGAACCATCATTATATACTTGGAACAATCCTCCAAGTCTAGGAAATACCAAAATAACTTAATGGAGACCCAAATAAATAACTTTGTTTAGAAAACTAGATAAATAATAAATAGCACACGTTTTTAACTTAAAGGAGACACAAACTGACACAAAACTAAAACAACCATAACTTTTTGTACAAAACTCCGATACATGCATAGTTGGACAATATGGAAATATGATATTCTGGCTTTATTTTCCCACGCATTAAAAGGAGCAAATTCAGGCCAAAATTGGTCCATAAGTTGACAACAAACCTAAACTCATCTAAAAACTCCCAAATCATGACCCAAGCCTTATTTGTAGACAAAACAAACATATTTGAACCATTTCCATTCAGTTTGTGAGCCCTTAAACTCATTGAAGCTTCAGGTGCGCTAATCTGACTTGTTGAGACACTTTTAGTTGTTTTGCTCGAGCTCTCGTCATTGGACCATCTGAATACCCATGAATATGAGAATCAACCCCTTCCATGTTAGAATCATGATGCATATCATAACTTTTATGCCCATAATTTAATTTAAAGGACTTGTCAATTTAAATAAAAGAATAGGGACAGGAGAACCTACATCATCATCTTATAATTAACCAAATCATACTTTGCTTTCTTGGTCATCATTCTTTTAGGCAACTAAATATAAAAAGTTGCTATATTCATAGATATTGGTAATTAATCGTCAACTATCAATTTATATCTTGTCCTTAGTCACTGATGTTGTTGTTTGATGTGCATCATGGGAATTATAATCTATCTTGTAAAGCTAAAACTAATATGCAAGAGGATTCAGATGGTCCAATGACAAGAGCGAGAGCGAAACAACTATAAAGAGCCTTGACGAGTCAAATTGGAATGATTGAAGCTGCGTCAGAGTTAAAAATTAGCAATCAGTTTGAAATTGGTTCTAGGATGTTTATTTGCCTACAATTGAAACTTGGAGATGGGAAAAGCCCTTAATGGTTCTTTCGATGCTGGGCTACTTGAATTTGGGTTGATATGCAAATAAGTGAAAGAATTGATGCTGTTTATGGTCAGAACAGCAAATGAATTTGAAGTCATCCATTGCATGTGAAAACAGGACTAATCTAGGTGGATTTCAAGTTCAGAACATGTTCTTACTAGATTGTCCAACCATGATTGCATTGGACTTTTGTGTAAGAAGATATGGTTGTTTTAAATTTGGTCTATTTATGTTAGAAAGGTCAAAAAACATGTGCTAGTTAATTTGTCTAGGTTAGTTTGTCAAAGTCTATTTTTTGGGCTTGACTTCTGCCATGTTGAATTTTTCCTAACTTTGGAGGGATATTCCAGTTATAAATATAGTATCAGAATATGTAATAAAGGACTTTTGGCCAATATTTGAAACTTAATTCATAGAATTACAAGTTGTTCCAAATTGATTTTGTGAAGAACCCTACCTGACTTATCACTCTTCAATCACAAAGAGTGTGGCGTGGAAATCCTAGATTGATCTTTGTGGCATCCAGATCGACTTATCAAAGTATCATTCTAGTCTATTCCCCATCTTATTTACCTTAAAATCACTATAATCCAGCCTAAACACCAAAAAAAAGACAACACAACCAGACCCATCCTTCATCCATTTTCGTCAGATTCATTGTTGTCGATTTTTCGAATCATTCATGGCACATCATTGTCATTAAGTATTGTTCCTTTCTTATCCTTAGTCACCGACACTACAACCACTAAGTATCATTCTTATCTCGTCTTTAGTCGCCAAAACTATAGCCACTAAGTATAATCCGGTCATCCCCTTGTGGATGCCAATAATTCTAGCAAACCCATTTGATTTCCAACAAATTCAACTATTAATATCTTCCTACAAAGTCTATCTTTAATATTTTACTTCAAATCTTCATACAACCTTATACCGTATTATTTTATTTGAGCTATGTTCAACAAACAACTGATGACATGTATTATGGTCTAGGAATCCTTGTACATATAGAATTCTCCCATGCATATCTATTCATTCCTAACTATGATCAATTTTATATATGGTTCTTTAAACATTAATTTTGATTATGAATAACACATCATACTTTATATTTCATCATATTAGTAAACGCTTTAAAATAAGATGGTTCACAACACTCATTATCGGTAATACTAGTATGGACCCCATTAATCGAAGTTAGTCTCATCTTTTACTCCTAGCTATCCAACATGGATATCATTAGCCAAAGCTATTCTTCAATACTCATTCGTGATAAGCTTGATTTGATGAGGAATGTCGTACCAACAAATGAAAACAAAAGGATCCAACGAGCTTGGAGGGTGAATACCATAGATTCTTAATTTGTTAGTTAGCTGGTTGTATTGGTTTCCCTCACGAATCTAGTGAGGTTTCAGTTTTAGGGTCGGTGGCTAGCCTGTAGCCCTCTGTTGTTTTATGTTTTTGTTATCATTGTAAATCTGGGGTATGCCCCTTATAATGTTTGTATCTTCTTCTTTTAATACATACGTCAACTTACCAAAAAAAAAAAAACATGGATGCCATTAGACAAAGCTATTCTTCAATACTTATTCTTGGCTATCCAACATGGATGCCATTAGTTAAAGCTAATCTCATCATTCATTCCTGGCTATCCAACATGGATACCATTAGTCAAAGTTAATCTCATCATTCATTCCTGGCTATTCAACATAGATACCATTAGCTGAAGCTAATCTCATCGTTCATTCCCAGTTATCCAATATGGATACCATTAGTCAAAGCTAATCTCATTAACTAGTCCCGGGTATCTAATATGGATACTATTAGCCGAAACTAATCTCATCAATGAATCCTGGTTATCCAATATGGATACTATTAGCCAAAGCTAATCACATCATCAATGAATCTCGGTTATCTAATATAGTTACTAGTGGCCAAAGCTAATCACATCATCAATTAATCATGGTTATCTAATATGGATAACATTAGTTGAAACTAATCACATCATCATTCATTTCATTTCATGAGTAATTTTAATTGATTGAATTTGGGTAGCAACATTATGTGTAAATACTTTGAGGATTTAATAATAATTAGTTGAGGTGGAAATCACCTAACTGCCCATCCCGTAGTTTCCTCACCCGATTGAAGATTCGATCCTATTTGCGCCTCCTGATACCCAAAATGACTATTACTTAGTATATTTTTATTTAGCTAATGTCAAATACCATTTCCCCACATATAACAAAACACACATACATTCATTCAAACATCTCTCATGTTTGTATAATTGTACAATGATAATATTGTAACAAGACATTCATCCCTAATTTTAATGAAGGTCATCTACAGAAATTATATCATTATGACAATGAAATTGTCAACAAAATTGAGTCATTTTGACACTGAAAATTATTAGCGAAAACTAAGTCATTATGTGACACTGAAAATCGTTAGCGAAAACTATATCATTCTGACACTGAAAATCATCAACGAAAACCAAGTTATTCTGACACTGAAAATCATCAACGAAAACTAAGGCATTCTGACATTTCTTTCCCTAAATTCACGCATATTGTCAATACCAACTTTTCCTCCTAAAGACCATACTGCAACCTAGTTTTGGATATAAACCACAACCAAATTCACTTCCAAAGTTTATAAAGCAAGGGAAACATGTACTGTTTCTATTCCACGACAATATCACACATTCATCACACATTGTTAAAGAGGTATCACTCATTACTATCTTCATGAGGGTCTTTCTTTGTTATCCTCTTTTAAGGTGGTCGAAGCCTATGTCATCCCCCTAAAAACTATACTTTCGTGTTCTTCATGTGGCAACATCAAGTTCTCATTCATTATCGCGTGGCATAAGGTGTTCTATGCATTCCAATTACAAAGTACTACTAAATATGTTCAAGGATCGTATTCTTTTCCATAACCTAATCAAGTTCATCACAATGTTGTCAAGTAGTACACAATCAAGTTCAACATATACATTCTCAAGTATTCTCCCATCTAAATCTCTATAGGCCAAATTATGGGTATTAACATTAAGTGTTCATTTCATCAATTTTTATTACATCATTCCAAAGTGTCAGAACCTTTAATCAACAACAAATTCCATGTAAAGATTAAAGCTTGATTAGTCCTAGCTGGTTTAATCCACCTAGCCCGTAACACTATTTGGTGTTGTAATTATAACTGAAGTTTTAGAACTCTTTTCTAACCGTGGTTTGTCTAAATAAAAAGGTAATACATAAGGCTACAACTTTCATGAGGACACAACACCCAGTTTTGCCATCTTGATAAGAACCTCGTGATCACGTGGTCATGCAACCCACAATCAAGATTGAGATCTGATCTCGGAAAGCCGAAATAGGTCTGATAGGAGTGTGACACAATGGAAACCTGCCCCAAGGCACCAACACTATTGGATTGAGTAGAATGACGCCACGAAGCCAGTTAATCTTCGATAAGTCAGATTCAGTTCGTTCAAGAACTAATGAATGCAAGAATCACTCTCACACGTTAAAACGAAAAAAATTCAGAAGTAATTATCATCAAAGCTGCCGAAATTTTGGCTTACATGAGCTTAAATAGTTCTTGAAAAATTAACCCTAATGGACCCCTTATGTGGAATTATATGAGGTCCACTCAAAACTGATCCAAAAACCCTAAACTAAAAGGCTCACAACCTGATCCAAACACGCCTCGGATCCTAGCTCAAAATAAAGTTTTAATTGAGCCCAAACATGAAAGAAAATAATAAAAATAGCTAATTTGTCATTAAATACCACTAGCTTTTCTTTCCTTGTGTAGCTAGGATGAATAAGGAATCCTTATGAGAAAAAGATCCTGAAACATTAATGAATCTTTGCCACACTTGGAGTTTATACTGTAGCTCATTAAAGATCCTAGTGGAACTAGGAAATACTCAAAACTTGCTACCACTCCTTGTAGGAAAAAAATCCTAACCAAATAGGAAGTTCACAAGTCAAATGGAAGTAAATAACAAAATTCATACAGCTTATGTTGACCAGTATTGTGGTGCCTTTTAGATGTTCGATTGACCTGAAATTTTAACCTCTAGTAGGAAAACATGTCTGGAGAGTCCACATAAAATTGTAGCCCGATCCAACGGTTGGATTGAGAATTATAACTGTTTTCGTAAACCTAGACTGTTGCGCTTTTTACGCCAAAATCCGAATCTGACCTTACTTGAGTCGTATCACAAGGCTGAACCGTATCATTCCCTCCCTCTTCAAGAAGATTCGCCCTCGAATCTTGAATAGAATTAGTAGCGACTTCAGTAGCCTCTTGTTTAAACCTTCAGAATTCCTTTATTGCTAACACCTTTCTCCAACAACACTGTATAAAAGTAGTGACCGACAAGAATTTCAAATAAGCATGCCGTACTAACCACTTGCGTACATACTTTTGAATGATAACCACAGCGACTCTCCTTTGTCTTTCATTCTTTTGGCGTTGTACTTTTTTTTCCCATGAAGCTTGAAGATCATAGAATAATCTTCTACACTTATCAACTTCTCATTCTAAAATCCCCAAACCATGGCTTAGTTTTTTGCATCGTTGATCTACAATCCTCCTCTGTTCCCTCTCCCTTGGTGAATACATGACACAAATAGGGAGAAAAAAAAACAAGAAGAAGACAAAGATGAGAATAAAGTTTATAACAGGAAGAACACTGATTCATACTCGAAATTACAAATCTGACTATCATTTGGACCAGAATTGATCGAAAACAAACAAATATGAAATTGATGGGAATGACTTAAAAAACAGCCAAATATCCCAAATATGATGATAATATACTGGAAGGAACAAAATCAACAGAAACAAAACAAGTTTTGAAAGACAACACAAAACAAACCCGTTACAGCAAGACAAAACCCGATTCTGGAACCTAAAGAAAACACAATCCAAATGACCTTGAATTTAATATATAGTATTAGGATACAAAGCAAACAACAAATCTCAGTGTATAGGTCGTTTTATTATGTCTAGATACCCAAACTCCATGCATGATCAGGTTGTGGTAAAATTGAACCTCAAGAAGCAGATAACAAAATAAGCCTAAATTTAATATATGGTACGATATCATCCCCGATACACAGAATATGAATTTTTGATTGATTCTAAGGTGGTTTACTTATGGTTCACTAAGAGTAGTGTTGGCAGAATTAAACCTCGAATTAAAACCTCAAGCAAACAATATCTGAACAAGCCCAAATTTGAGATATGATGCGATCAGACCCCCCAATAAATAGAATATGAAGTTTAAATTGATGCTGAAGTGGTTTGCTTATGGTTCATCAAGAGTTGTGTTTCTGTGGCAAAAATTGAATGATCCTTCAAATTTCAACTAATCCCTCTCTCTCTTGCTTTCTTTTTTTTATCTTTTTAATATACTGATACGATTAGAGACAGTAACAAGATGAAATATAACCTTTTTTTTTTTGCTTCGATGACGCAGACATGAAGAATAAGATGAACGCAAACACTGCAAAACTAAAAAAAATGAAAATAACATCAGGATATGACCTTGTTTCGGAGCCTAGCTCTGATACCAACTAATGCGAACCTCGTGATCACGCAACCCACAATTAAGATTGAGATCTGATCCCGGAAAGCCGAAATAGGTCTGATAGGAGTGTGACACAATGGAAACCTGCCCCAAGGCACCAACACTATTGGATTGAGTAGAATGACGCCACGAAGCCAGTTAATCTTCGATAAGTCAGATTCAGTTCGTTCAAGAACTAATGAATGCAAGAATCACTCTCACACGTTAAAACTGAAAAAATTCAAAAGTAATTATCATCAAAGCTGCCGAAATTTTGGCTTACATGAGTTTAAATAGTTCTTAAAAAATTAACCCTAATGGACCCCTTATGTGGAATTATATGAGGTCCACTCAAAACTAATCCAAAAACCCTAAACTAAAAGGCCCATAACCTGATCCAAACAAGCCTCAGATCCTAGCTCAAAACAAAGTTTTAATTAAGCCCAAACATGAAAGAAAATAATAAAAATAGCTAATTTGTCATTAAATACCACTAGCTTTTCTTTCCTTGTGTAGCTAGGATAAATAAGGAATCCTTATGAGAAAAAGATTCTGAAACATTAATGAATCCTTGCCACACTTGGAGTTTATACTGCAGCTCATTAAAGATCCTAGTGGAACTAGGAAATTCCCAAAACCTGCTGCCACTCCTTGTAGGAAAAGAATCCTAACGAAATAGAAAGTTCACAAGTCAAATAGAAGTAAATAACAAAATTCATACAGCTTATGTTGACCAGTATTGTGGTGCCTTTTAGATGTCCGATTGACCTGAAATTTTAACCTCTAGTAGGAAAACATGTGGATCTGGACCTTTACTCAGTGTTTTTCTTATATCTGGAGTTATACAACTCCACATTAGTCAAGAGTAGTTCCATTTAAAAGATAACATCTATACCTACAACTTTTATACAGATGCCATCTCAAAATTAATTTTTTTTTCAAGTTGCAATTTCGACTAGAAGTTGGCTAATAAAAGTGTCAAAATGTTAATTACACGAGAGATAAATTTGTAGGCAAACAAGTATCCCAACTCTTCAAATTCTTATGTATAACACCTCGTAACAAAGAAGATAAAGTTCGGTTTACTACCTCAGTTTGTCCATTAGTTTGTGGATGACATGCCGTACTGAAAAGTGATGTGCATCATGGGAATTATAATCCATCTTGTAAAGCTAAAACTAATATGCAAGAGGATTCAGATGGTCCAATGACAAGAGCGAGAGCGAAACAACTACAAAGGGCCTTGACGAGTCAAATTGGAATGATTGAAGCTGCGTTGGAGTTAAAAATGAGCAATCAATTTGAAATTGGTTCAAGGATGTTTATTTGCCTACAATTGGAACTTGGAGATGGGAAAAGCCCTTAATGGTTCTTTTGATGCTGGGCTACTTGAATTTTGGTTCATATGCAAATAAGTGAAGGAATTGATGCTGTTTATGGTCAGAACAGCAAATGAATTTGAACCTGAAGTTGAAGTCATCCATTGCATGTGAAAACAAGACTAATCTAGGTGGATTTCAAGTTCAGAACATGTTCTTTCTAGATTGTCCAACCATGATTGCATTGGACTTTTGTGTAAGAAGATATGGTTGTTTT
>Ga0325404_1006405_pt1 | contig 12364 bp, 8 predicted proteins | sample PopdelMetagenome_18_FD_205664 | JGI IMG/M metagenome (GOLD analysis project Ga0325404, IMG submission 205664) | Populus deltoides microbial communities from Bellville, Georgia, United States - Xylem-Control-R1 | ecosystem: Host-associated > Plants > Phyllosphere > Stem > Wood/Secondary xylem... | reverse complement strand
TTTTGCGCAGCAAAAGTCAAAGACTTTCAGGATTTTGGTGGTGATCGGGAGTGTAATAATTATTTTCTAAAATAATTTTTTATAAATATATTAAAATAATATTTTTTAAATTTATTTTTAATATTATACATTAAAAATATTAAAAAATTAATTAAAAAAACAACTTTTTTAAAAAATCATTTTTAAAACATAAAATCAAACTACTCCCGCTCCTGTCAGCTCCCTGGAATCATGCCTTCGCCTTCCACCTGCCGCCTTCCGCCTTCCGCCTTCCGCCTTCCGCCTTCGTCTACTTTTCAAGGCTACATGTATATATTTAAGCTGTTCTACTCGCTACTTCTCTTGTTTTATTTATTTTTATGGTTTAAAAATATTTTTATTTTTTTATTTTAAATTAATATTTTTCTTCTATTGTTAGATTATTTTTTAAAAATAAAAAATATTATTTTAATATATTTTTAAATAAAAAACACTTTAAAAAACAACCGGAACCACAACCACAATCCTAAACAATATTTTTAACCTCAGATAGACTGGAATCAAACCCTTAACATTTATTTATTTAAATGAAGATGGTCATAAGTTTAGTAGTAGATTGAATCCTTAAAGAAACTTGACTTTTTTTTTAATTACTTGGAAACCAATCCAACAACGCAATAACCAACCTTTCTAGGGCATGTGCACTAATACGTAAGCTATCTTCATTTATTTAGTTTTCGCTAATCACTAGGTAGGGTTTTGCTTTGCCCAAAACACAGAAAACCTCTCTCCCTCCCTCTCTAGAACAAGCCAAAGGGCTGCCAGTTGTCAGTGAAAAATATCGAGTCCTACAGACAGCAGGGACTGGGGCGGGGGTTACTGCTGATAAGGGAGAGAGAATGTGTCGGCTGTCACCTTTTGACCCTCCTCCCTCTTTTGGGTCCCCCCTCCCCCCTCTCTCTCAGGGGCACCCCCAATATTCTTCTGCTACACGACTCCACAAGTTATCATCACCACATTGTCCAATCTACCCCAGGTTGCCAGCCTTTAATAATGGGGATGATTATTTTAATTCGGTTGGATTTTTATACAAAAATAATTAAACTTGGGTTTTTAAAGTCAAAATCCGTTCACTCTAATCAGTTTTAGTTTAGTTTTTTAAAATAAAAATCGGTTCAAATTAACTAGTTTTGATTTGGCTTGGTTTTTTCTAATTCGGTTTGGTTTTTTATGACTTGACTTGGTTTTTTCAGCTTAGATTCCGTTTGTTTTTTTAATTTTGAATTATAAAACCAAAATCAAATCAAACCAGTTAATTTTTAAAAAATTATAATTAATTTTTTTCATGATTAATTTTTTTTATTTAATCAATGTTTTGATTTTTTTAACCCCTATCGATAATTCCACGATAGGTGTCGAACGCCTGGACAAAAACCACATGCGCTCCAACTTTTAAAGGCCACTCTCGTCTTTTCATGCAAAGAACGTGTGCTTTGAACATCAAAAACCAGGGGTAGGTCGAGGTATTTGGCTTCGAGAAATATAATTATTTTTGTTTTAAATTAATTAATTATTTTTTGGTAGTTCTAAATTGTTTAAAGGATTTAAAAATAAACCAATATCTATTATTATCCCAAACATCCATGCATCCTTATCGGGAAGTTAATTACGGTGAGCTTGATTCCGCCTCAAGTGAAGGCAAATGCCCAAAACGCTGCCGTTCTGATTAGAATAAATTAAACGACTTCCTTGATCCCTTCCCATGATTTTGATGACCGTAATTGCTTGTACGACAGAATAACATCAATGGCAAGTGATTACCGGTTGGCATAATAATATATCATTAAGAGGTGTTTGGGAGTAGGTTAAAACTTAGGTATTTTTTTCTAAAATTAATTTTTTAAATTATTTTAATATATTAATATTAAAAATAGATATTAAAAAATAATTTTAAAAAGAGCCACTATTATATCCATTAAATAATATTCGGTGGAGTGTGCAGCTTAGCTTCACTTTATTAATAAAAATGGTGACAGAGAGATTTCACCTCACACCTTCCACACTGTTTTTTTTTTATAGACATCTCATGCTTGTTTTGTTTTTTTAAAAACATCTGGTATTTTCCTTCTCTCTTTCAGCCTTCTCAGAGAAGAACTGCATCTATTTTTTTTTTTCTATCTTTGGAAGAGGGGTGTGGGGTGCATGATTTGCATTTGACCTTAAATTCTTGCTTTCAAAAGATAGATAAAGGAGTAGCCGTTGTTCAAAAGGTACTTTTCTTTGCCTCTTATAATTTTTTCAACTATTTTACTCTCTCTTTTCCTCTGTTTTCCCCTCCTTATTATATGCTTTATGGGTAGCTGTAGCTGTAGTCGTAGGAGTAGTGAGAGAGAGGGAGGTGGTGAGTTGATTCACTCATTTCTGGGTCCTGCTCACATTGTTGAGTTGAGTTCAGTACTGTTTCTGCTTCCCTGTTTTTTTCTGTGAGATTTGGGATCTGGGTTCTGCTTCCTCTTACTACATCTTCGCTCACCTTTTGAATCTCTCTTTTGTTGCTGTTCTTTTTTTAAAAAAAAAGAAGAAAGGAAAGAAAAAAGACAGTTTCGTAAAGAAAGAAGGGGTTGATGGCTGGAGGAGGAGGAAAGGCTGAGGAGCCACAACCACATCCACCAAAGGAGCAGCTTCCCAACATTTATTATTGCATTACGAGTCCACCTCCATGGCGTGAGTATTTGTTATCTCGTTCTTTTTTCTTCTTTTTTTCAAGTATAATTTTGTTATCTCTGAACTGAATCTTGTTTTTACTTCAAAGTAGCTTTTTGTGCTTTCTTTATGGTATATACTCTTTCAAAAACTCCAAATAAACCTACTCTTTTCTTCTTTCAAGATTCCGCATACACTAACCCACCTTTCAAAAAAAAAAAAGCAAGAAAAAAACCCAACTACTTTTTTGATGAACTATATATTATATATATTATCTGTTCGTTTTATTTTTTGCAATTTCTATTTTAAGGAAATCTGTCGTTTTTTCTGTCTTTTTTTTCCCAAAAGAATTAGATTTGGTTTTTTTTTTTCTGTTTTTTGTCAGTGATCTTTTTTTTTTGTAACAGTGTTTGAAAATGGACCAAGTATTTTTGTGTTTGCTTATTTTTATACATCGCTGAAATGAGTTTGCCTCCATTTGATTATTTCAAGATTGTGTGTTGCAGCGGAAGCTATCCTACTTGGTTTCCAACATTACCTTGTGATGCTTGGAACTACTGTTCTCATCCCTTCTGCTCTCGTTCCCCAGATGGGAGGAGGAAATGTAAGGCCAGGGGAAAAAAATCATTTTGCAGATATTTCGTGTTCATCTTTAACTGAGTATGGTGGGTCTTATTGTTGTTTTTGTAGAAAGAGAAGGCGGAGGTGATCCAGACACTTCTCTTTGTTGCTGGCCTGAACACGTTGCTCCAGAGTTTGTTTGGCACTCGTTTGCCTGCTGTTATTGGAGGCTCTTACACCTTTGTCCCAACCACAATTTCAATTATCCTTGCTGGTCGATTTAGTAATGAACCAGATCCTGTTGAGGTTTTATTTCTTGCTATTTTCTGCTGTATAAAGTTGTCGTGGTGTGGAATGTCAAGTGGCACCTTTCTATTAATGATATAGAAGAGCTAGTATTAATTCCCAGGAAATTTTTTGCTACAATATTTCAATGGTTTACATCCGAAATAGACTGGGCAGGGGTGTATTATATACTTAAATCTGACCCTGCCACCACTTTACTCTTACCGATAAATGTCCTGTTAGTAACTTCACGACGACTTTTAATGCCTACACAGAAATTTAAGAGGATTATGCGTGCAACACAAGGTGCTCTCATTGTTGCTTCAACTCTCCAGATTGTTCTAGGCTTCAGTGGCCTTTGGCGTAATGTCACCAGGTTAGTTCAGAACCAGAATTGATGCTTAAATTTTAGCAGTGCTTGCACCCTGTGATCAATTGCATTTAATACTAAGAAGATATAATGATTGGTTAACATATAGAATCATCATCTATGTATTGCGAATCAACAGGACCCTTGATCAATGGAAAGCTCTGGCTTATCCTGTAGCTCATTTGCATCTTTATGCCATATGTAATGTTCACTTTGGCAGAGTCTTCTCCATCATAGTGGAGAAAGTTACAAGGTTGCTCTTTTTTTTTTCCTGCAGGTTTTTAAGTCCACTGTCAGCTGTTCCTTTGGTAGCCCTTGTTGGTTTTGGGCTGTATGAGCTTGGATTTCCTGGGGTAAGCTTCCGTCTGCTACATATTCATGCACATGCATATGATGTATAAACTAATTACCAGTGGGTATTAAGTTTTACTTTGAAATGTTTAGGTCGCCAAATGCGTGGAGATTGGCCTTCCAGAGCTTATCATTTTAGTATTTATTTCACAGGTATTTGTGCTGTGTTATGGATCCAGTTGTAGCTATTTTGATCACGCTGTGTTTTGTCATCTCTTGCTTTTGACTAATTATGACTTTACTAATAATATTTGTTGTTAGGATGAATAGTTAATTGTCACTGTTTGTTTTGCAGTACATGCCCCATTTGATAAAGTCAGGAAGACATGTCTTTGATCGTTTTGCTGTCATATTCGCAGTGGTGATTGTATGGATTTATGCTCATCTGCTCACAGTGGGTGGTGCTTATAATGATGCACCACCAAGGACACAAGTAACTTGCCGTACTGACCGTGCTGGACTTATAGATGGTTCTCCATGGTTAGTCACTGCATCTTAAAACAGATGCATGATTCAGCATTTACATCTTGGCTTATCCTTTATATGGGGGATCTTTTTTTTTCCTGGTTTACAGGGGAATGATTCGAACTTGAGCCACCTAGGAAATCAACCATGTCTTGCACTGCTGGACCATATCCAGTGGTGCTATAGGTGGATCTTTACTTGTCATTATTTCTTCTTTCTACCTATAGGCATGGCTCATGATTACCTGGTAATCCCTTTACAATGGTCCTTTCTATTGATTGTAAATCCCTGTGGGTTTGTTAATTGAGGTACTCTGCTGCATAAAGAGTAAAACCAGTATAGGAAGAGGTTGAACACAGTGGACTTTACCAATTCATTTTATCCAAGGAGAAAATCAAAGTGTGAATTAAATGCTCTTTTTACTCATTTCCTCTGTTGATGAGCTTGGTTGCTATGTCTGAACATTGACAAGCTGATTTTGAAAGGCAAGAGTTAGATGGTCCATAGTTGGAGACTGCTTAGATGAACTAGTAGTCATAGTCCAATTGGGAAGTGCTTGTGATGCAATTATCTGATTCGGATTTAAATAAATATGACAAATTTTGTCTTAACTGTATTCATTTCTTGCACATTTCATTGAATCAGCTGGGTAATTTGGGTTCTAAGTGGTATTAGTGGATGAAGAGTTTGATTAAAGCTTAAATTTGCTTTAATATAGTATAATGTACTTTTTCATGAGTTGGCATTGTGGGATGGCATCAAGTGTTCCTTATTGGAATTATGGGTTTGCAGGATAAGAGTTCCATATCCCTTTCAATGGGGAGCACCTTCATTTGATGCTGGTGAAGCTTTTGCCATGATGATGGCTTCCTTTGTTGCTCTTGTAGAGGTTTGCATTCTTCTATTCATATATTCACTTCTCCCTCATGCATATACTATGCTATTGCCCTAAACTAAGAATCAAAGCGCATCACACAATAACATCACAACTGTTGTTAGTTTGCTGATATTATTTTTCCATTCATTGATATTATTTTTCCAATACAATAATAAATCATTTGATTGTTGTAATGTGGATGAGCTGACAAATTATAGTTTCCAGAGATTGATAGAAGTTCTTTTCGGAAACTACAATTTTCATAATTTCAACGATGTTTTTAATTGATTTTGTTCTTTTCTGGTTTTTCTTTTTTGCACGTGATGCTAGTTCAAACATTCATTCTGTAGATTATACATGTTGACTATGTTATTTAATCTCGTAAGTTCACTGATTTACTTTCCATGAATAAGCAGTCCACTGGCGCATTTATTGCTGTATCAAGGTATGCAAGTGCAACTCCTGTGCCACCTTCTGTTCTTAGCCGTGGTGTTGGCTGGCAGGTAATAAAAAGAATTGGTTTCTTTGTAATTGAAACTGCATATTTAAGTTTTTTTAGTTTTGAATGATTGTTTTTGTGTCTATGATATTGTGTGAATTTCTTTTTCATGCTTTGCTGCAGCATGCATCAAATATGCACTCCAGTGTATAGACTTACTGTTGTGAAGCTGATCATTTTATTTGATCCGTAAAGTAGTAACTTTTCATTTTCAAGCTGTTGAATGATCAAAAGCCCCCCATGTCCCTCCCAACCCACGATTCTTTTCGTGACAGCAAGACAGACCTTTTCATTTCAAAGATTTGTTTGAAAAGTGTTATACCTAGCCACTGTTATGTGCAGTCGCGGGCACATGCACTAAAATTGTGTTGTGTGCAGGATGGAAAGAATGGAGGTGAAATATTAACACATCAAGTTTTAAGGATGTAAAGAGTGTTAGGTTGTGTTGTTTTATGAGTGTTTGATAAGAGTCTTGTAAAATTATGAGTGTCTGATAAGAGTCTTGTAAAATTATGAGTGTCAGCTGGCCCAATAAGAGTTCAATCAAAATTTGAAATATAAATAATTTCAAAGAAATATATATCGGGGGGTCTGTAATGCAAAGTGTATGGAAAAGACAGGTAATGGGTGCTAGCTTCAAGAAGGATAAAATATAAGAGACGTCTCCCCCCCTTGAAAAGCTTTTACCTCTCCTTGAAGATTAACAATTAAATCCCCAAAATGTGTTAATTGGTAACCCCTTTAACAATTCTCTCTACTCTTCCAAACCCAAGAAAGTAAAAGCCCCTAGGGTAATTTTCACCCCCTTTACCCTCCCTAGCAAATCTATCCTAAATAAGAACAAGAAAAGGATATTTATATATGAAACTTTTAGCTGTATATTCTGGTGATTACTATATTTTCGAAGCATAAAGAACAATGATAGTTGTTCTGTCTGTGAAACCAGAATTTCATTGTCCTTCCTGGGAATTGGACAAGCAAATTCCTGTAACTTTGATTTGCACACGAGCCAATTGTCATTCAAAAGCATGTCTTTTCTGCACACAATTGATCTTCACATTGGCAAGTTATAATTCTGATGGATATTGAGTTTATCACATTTGTTATTAACATTTATTTCTACATCAGGGAGTCGCCATTTTGCTTTCTGGGCTGTTTGGAACTGGAAATGGATCTTCTGTATCCGTGTAAGATTCACTAGGAAGGCCTTTGGAGTGCCTGAGCTTTTATCAATTTAGATAAAGTAACTTCAAAATTGACTTGAGCTTTACCTGTGCAGAGAGAATGCTGGTCTCTTGGCGTTAACACGAGTTGGCAGCCGAAGGGTTGTCCAGATATCTGCAGGATTCATGATTTTCTTCTCTGTTCTTGGTAAGTCAATATATGAGTTTGTTGAATGCCTTTTGTGTTGATGTATGATTCATTTTGGTTGGTATACCATTCCTAACTTACATCGTTCGACTTTGCATTAATGTGTAGGAAAATTTGGGGCAGTCTTTGCTTCAATTCCATCACCCATTATTGCCGGTTTATATTGCCTTTTCTTTGCTTACGTGGGTATGTATATCTTGATATTTTGATTCACAAGCAGATGTGAAGAATCTCTGATATATAGTCATTGGTTTTGTAAAATGATTTGTCCTTTTTACTATGGATTTCCAGGTGCTGGTGGTCTTAGCTTTCTTCAGTTCTGTAATCTCAACAGCTTCCGAACAAAGTTCATACTAGGCTTCTCTATTTTCATGGGGTTATCAGTGCCACAGTACTTTAATGAGTACACTGCAATTAAGGGCTTTGGTCCAGTCAACACAAGTGGAAGATGGGTATGAATGAAAATTTTCAACCCCTGATCTGTCTAGCTTTTGTGAAAACCTTGCCAGTGGCTGATAAGCATTTTGTGTTTTTCTTCTTCTAAATTGGCAGTTCAACGATATTATAAACGTTCCTTTCTCATCAGAAGCATTTGTGGCGGGCTGCGTGGCCTATTTCCTGGACAACACGATACATAAAAAAGATAGTTCAATAAGGAAAGACAGGGGTAAGCACTGGTGGGCCAAATTCAAATCATTCAAGGGTGATACAAGGAGTGAGGAATTCTATTCCCTGCCCTTTAATCTAAACAAATATTTTCCATCCGTGTAATTCAATCAGCATTAATAATGAGCTGGTCCTGCTCAAATGTGTTCTCGATAGCTCTTTGTGGGATAAAAAATTGCATGCTCTCATTGTTCCTTTGTTGTGAATCTTATCACACGCTATATAGCAGTATAAGATAGTCTCATCTTTCATAGAATGACTTGAAATCATTCAATTGAATTTGTTTTCTTTGTAAAAATCCTACGGATGAAGTGGGACTTGGAAGTAGCAATGAATCAGTTTTTATTACCTCTAGTTTCTTCTTCTCTGTTCTGTAATTGCTTTTTATAGACACTGGAGCACTGATTGCATGTACCTGGCCCATGGCCATTGAAATCAGCTGTTTCCTAGATTTTCACATATTTCATCTGAGGATTGATTGCCGATTTCATGTGATCAAGTTAAACTGGATTGAGTCTCCGGCGATCAACTGCAATGGTTCTTAAGGGTCTGAATAGAGGCTGTGTATCGTCGCCCATCTCTGAATGCCGTGCATCCCAATCTGGGTTAGGTCATGCATTTGGGTTCGGGTCTGGAACCAAATGAAAGACAATAAGACGGAGCTAGAATTACCATGACACGCGTAAAAAAGCTTTTCAGCTTAGCTAAAACACTATTTATTCACTCTCTGCAAGTGCAAATGTGCAATATATGAAAATCCACGGTATTCAAAGTCTATCCTGTGCCATTCCCATTTTCTCCATGCCTGCGTTTTTTGACTGCCGACTCTTTCATATCCTATCATTTATGAAATGAAAGAAGGAAGGTCAAGGTCGGTGATTTGAATAACACGAGTTTGAGTACGGTGACAGGGCAGCTACTCTGCTTTCTCTTTAAAGTCTATCGGACCCCATGATAACGACAGAGCCACTGCATGCAGGGCGTACGAAGGCTTATAGTATGAAAGAAGGAAGGATAGGGTAGGCGAATCCAATGAAAATAGACTTGGACAGGAGGATATTGCAGCAAAAACAGTAAGAACAACGCTTTCTCTTATCGATACTGGGGGGCACTATGCATATAGCCATATATTACTACTTTTTAACTTCCAAGACGATGCAAAAAGCGAGGAGAGAAAAGGCCAAGGTGAAGAAGCAAAGTTGCATTGAAGCTGGTGCTGATTCTTCAAAAAGCAGATGCTTTATTCGGTAGTAAAGGCCACACCTAGTAGATGATGATTACAAGATCATCTTGCTATCACTTTACAGGTCAACAGAGAATTCTTGGAAAAATCAATCTCCATCACCTTCATCCTAGTGGTCTAACTCTTGGATTTATCTTAGATCTGCGATCAACCCCCACTTGATTTATGGGACCTTAAATGCAAGCACCCTTGTTTAACAAGATCTTGGCAACAAGATTATTGTCGTCCAAGGCATATGTGAATACTGTAGCTCAAGCTGGACGGTTCATTTAACTGAGAGAACTCTCTCCTGGTTTTTACTTCCTTTTCATTTTCTTATTTACCTTACCTCTTGGTTTTGTGTCATAGGTTCACTTGAAAGAAACAAAAACCATCCACTAACAAGAACCCTAAAAACAGCCTGTATGTTGCTTGGTGGGAGGGAGGGAGGGAGGGAGGGAGTCAAATGAGGCCTAGTTTGAATATATCTCATAAATGCCATGGTATTGACAATAGGGCCCTACAGAACTGATATCCCTTATTTCCTACCCTTTTCATTTCTTGAAAAGGAGGAGTTCGATGCCACCCACACAATCAAAGCATAAAAATATAGGAAGGTACAAAAGCATGACTTTTCCATATTATATATGAGGCTGTTCAGATTCTGTAAAAACCAAGTTAAGATATTTGATACCGACGGTGTGTTTGAAAGTCCGGTTGAATTGTATTTCTGAAAAGGTTTAAATTTTTTTTAAAAAATTAATTTTATAGTATTTTTGAATCGTTTTGATGCGCTAATGTAAAAAATTAATTTCAAAAGATAAAAAAGTTATTGTTTTGATAAATTTCCGAGCAAAAAATATTTTAAAAAACAATTTCTACAACACTACTAAACTAACACTACTAAACTAATTTGCAGGTGGCATGAGCACCAGACTTTTATATTGATGTAAGCATCTAAGATTGTAAACGACATTTTCTATAGCCATAGAAAATGTTATCCGGCTTCTTGATATTGCAATTATTTTTTGAAGAAGAACACCTGGGTACATTCATGGACAGGCAAAAAAAAACAAAAAGGAATATAGCAGATGAGAAGATGTTGTCTGCCAATTAATGTGTTAGTAATGAATAATTAGTTGAAAACCCGCATGGCATCTTACAAGCAATTAGTTTGGAAGTTCTTTAACTCACCAACCCCAATAATTAACACTTGAAGAAACGAAAAGGAACACAGCAAGAACTGTGAAAGGGTGAAAAAGTGAGAAATAGTAAGGAAAAAACCAGATTTATTTGATTAGTCTTTGTGATACATAATTATGTATTCAACTTAGTTTAATCATTAAGTTCTTGGTGAAATGAGATTGAGAATGAGTGACCAGACGACTTTTTCAGTTTTCAGAATTTTTTCAAGACACAAAATCTCACAAGCTAGCGAGATCAACATGATCCATTGTTTTGTTCCCAATTTCAGGAACCAAGCGAAGATCCTCATCATGCACCCTTGAGAAAATTATGATGTTGTTGGAGTAACTAGAAGAGATGGGGAACCATTTGTCATTGTGGTTTGCACAAACACTCTACAATATTATAGCTTCTTGATATTGAATTATTTATTTTCAAGATAATAATATCTTTGTATTTCATGTTTCGTGTTAAAGTATTATTAATAGAGAAATTGTTCAATATCAAATTAAAACTTTGAACTTCTTGGATGCAAATCGGACTTCAAGATATTTAAGATCTTTACTATGTAATCAAGTATTGATGAAATATAATTTAGCATCACAAAATTATGATTTTTATCATCCTAAAATATTTTATTGTTGTGTTTCCATTAAAAAGTGTTTTTGGTGCACAAAATATTACACGGTGAAAAATATATCATAAAAAATTATTTCATTATATATTTTGATGTTTTCACTTAAATGAAGAGCATGGTACTCATTAGTGCTCTCATGCTACAAAAATATTTTATTGTCTACTTGTAAATAAAAATCTTATCACATTGGTTTTTTACATCACTTATTTATTATTAGCTAAGATAACAAACTTGTAATTTTTTAAAAAAATATGCTTAATATTCTTCTTGTTCTTGCAACAACCTTTTCTCTCTCAAAATCACCAATATAATCGTTTCTAACACTTTGAAAAACATTTGGGAGAGAAAAATTTCTTCACTTATTTTTTGTTTGGCTATAACAACTAGTTTTGATATTTTTCAATAAATACCCAATTGATTTTCATGTAAGATCTCTCCCAACTCTACAACTCTCACTTCTACTCTTTTCGCAATCTTACATGCTTGATTCTTTGATATTTATCATTTTAAAAGCTTCGATTATTCTCTTATTCTCTTGATAAAGCTTTAAACCTGTATTGCATCAAATCAATCTTTCACCTTTGTGAGTTAGATTACATTCTCATAAAGACTTGGGTTTAATCGTGGTAATCTTCTCTTCGTTAAAGTGTGATTATTCTTTTGTGAGATATAAATCAATGTGAAAGTGTAAATGACATTTGAAACCACTCGGGTAACTTTGGTTGAGAGCCATTGAGTGATAGGTGTAATCTTTTCTTTGAAAAACATTGTGATATGTTTGATCCTTAGCTCATAAAAGAAATGGGTTCAATCTTGATCCTGTAAAAAAATTGTAATAGGTTCCATCCTTAGCCCACAAAAGGACTGAGTTTAATCTTGAGTTCGAAAAAAAATTATGTAATCGGTTTGGTCTCATCCGTTAAAAAAATCATGTGTGATAGTGAATACTTGAACAAAGATTCAAATAGAGAAGTAGATGATTATCCAAACCATTATGAAAAATTAGAGTGTCTTCCTCTCTCTCTATCCTTTTAATTGGTGTATCTTGTTATTAATTGTTGATTTTAGCATTGTTAAAGAGCTTGAGATTAATTTTGGCTATCTTAGCTTAATTGGAGATTAATCTTTAAAGTGCTAGAATTTTTTATAAAACCCTAATTCACCCCTACCTAGGCTTTTTAAGTCTTTCAATT
>Ga0325404_1006404_pt1 | contig 12365 bp, 9 predicted proteins | sample PopdelMetagenome_18_FD_205664 | JGI IMG/M metagenome (GOLD analysis project Ga0325404, IMG submission 205664) | Populus deltoides microbial communities from Bellville, Georgia, United States - Xylem-Control-R1 | ecosystem: Host-associated > Plants > Phyllosphere > Stem > Wood/Secondary xylem... | reverse complement strand
TAATGAATCTAATAAATAAATTAAAAAAATAATTAGCACTCATTAATCATCTATAATAACATTAACAATATTTAATAAATGTTATATTAAAAAAAAATATTACATCTCAATCGATTATGTCTAGAATATAAGGGCTCATAATGCATTGGATTATATAGATGCATTGGAAAACACAACCATGTAGGTGCAATAACTCAGTGTGTTATTTGCAAATATCATCTCATGTAGGTATCTAAATCAATTATCGATTCTTACTCTACAAATATTCAATTTCTCTTGACACCTTAAAAATCTGGATAATTTGTATAAATCATCAATCAATTCTTTTCCACTTACCTTGACAATTGATAATATGTAACTCCTTACTGGTATCAATATATTTTTGGGATGTGTTGAGATAGGTTAAACTATCACATTACTCAATCAAGACAATGCATCTCAACTATGTTAAAACAATGTAGCAAGACCTTTGCTAACCACAAGTCATGTCCCCCCAGCATACAAGTTTAGTTAATAATATCAAACTCTTGGTATATTGTGTTCATATAACTTATTAAGACATGAAAGAAATATATTAGAAAAAAATTCAAAACTAGAAAAAAATAAAGTTCAAATAAAAAAAATATAACTCATACCTAATGAAGTTGTTATACGTCTAACTCATCTTAGTAGAAATGATGGATGTGAGTGGTATTCAAAGTAAAATGGCTTGCATCACACTATTTGACACAACTATATTATTCGATAGTTTTACCCACATTTAACTAGTATTTTGCCCATGTTTTATATATAAGATGCCTTGATATTTTTTTATTTTATGTTTTGAAGGTAATTTTGGATGTAAGATTCAAAAATGAATAATTTAAAGATAAAATTCAAATAATGCTCCAACTCGTGTCGAATATTGGCGATTTGACTTTCGATCGATTTTTTTACGCATAACATGAGTTGTAGAGGTCATAATAAAGTGATTCTAATGGAATTAAAAAGCTAACATCCATACATTTATATACATATATGGAAAGAAAAAAAATATCATGGAAATCGCAACCTTCAAAGACAAGTCTCGCATTCTACTAGTTTTGACCTTTAGTCATTCCAGCTTAAATATTTTGAGTTAGAGAAGTTCATTTGATGTAAAGTTAATTTTTTTAGATTCCTAACTCAAATACCTATCAACTTACCAAATATAAGCAAAAAAAGATCTCATAGGAAAGAGATATATTTTTTCTAAGACAACTCATAAATTCTGTCAATATACAGGTTTTGCGAAGAAACAAGTTCAACTTACTTCTCGAAGATCCCAACTGACATGATAATTATTTCTTCATATGTAAAAGTTTTTTATTTGGGAAAATTAACTTCACCAAGTCCAAAGTCAAAGCTTAAAGATTTTATGCAAGATTATTTTTCCTTCTTTATAGGAAAAAGTCATGTACTGCTTAAACATGGATTGTCTACTTTGAAAAGGACTCCCATACTTTAGTAGGAATGTGGGGAATAGGGTTTTCCATTAGATAAAAAGAAGAGAGAGAGAGAGAGAGAGAGAGAGAGGGTGGCAACTGGAAAGAAGAAATAAACTTTCACTTTTTTTCCTGCATCTGAAATTATGTTTTCATTTTTTCTCATCATTAGTTTTTCGATAGTCATACAAGGCAAAGTTATTTTTCTTGGTTGAAAGGATACAGAAACTTTCGGATTTCAAAAACTATGAGATCTATTTTTTCTTTTCTTTTTAGTATATATGATGAGTATGAATGTTTTCCTATACTTATTTTGTATGATTATTTAGTTTGATGTTAAAGCGGACTTTAAATTATTATTCTAATCAATCTATTGCTAAGTTTTTTTTATCGAAACCAGAGTTGTGATATTTAACTTGTGAAGCAACTAAGTTTAATAAATATGACGGATTTATATTGTTAATCTTAGGGGAAAAAATTCAGTTAAATCAAACATAGACTGCAAACAATTATGTTGTCTAGATTTATCAACATATCTAGTTCTTAAGGCTGCCATTGAATTAAATTATTAGTGTGGATGTTGTGGTTGTTTAATGGTTAGGGTTACAATGTGGATTAGTTAACTAACTAATATTAAGAAAAGATAAATATTCAAAATATTAATTGACGTATTATTTTAATGATCAGTTTTGATTTTCGTTAGTGGATGTTTACTTGAGACCAAGATTTTTCTCTTAATAAGTTTTAGTTTATTTAATTTATTTTGATTGCTTTATTTCGTTTACCCTAGTATAGCTTAGATAATCTCGAACCCCCCCTCAAACTTTGAATCATTTAGCATGAACACCTTAACTAAATCTTTCTCATGGGATCGACCCCTTACTTGTTTTATGCTATCTTATTTGTTTAAGCTAAGACAATTAATTTGTATGACTGCAACATCGCAACACCATCTGACATGATAAGCCATAAATTTAGTATATTTTTTTTATACTTAACTTATATGAATAACTTTTTCCAAGACTTATTAGATTTTATTATTACTTAGATCTTGTAGAGAGTTTTTTATAGGTGTTGGCTTTGAACATATTATTGCCCCAGCTTTTTAGACATCCAATATGGAGATGCTCCCATGACCAAAGTTATATTAATTTACATTTAAAGCTCTAAGTTATTTTTAAAAATGACATTAATTATCACAAACAAAACAAATCATTTACCGGAAAATATTAAAAAATAATTATACCTAGAGAAATAATGGACACCCGACTATTTGTCTCATCTACTTCATACATGTTTTACATAGTTGTTGGTATAGATATGCAAGCATAGCCCTTTAACTATAGTTAAGAATGACCTAAAAGTCATCAAGCAATGTTAGGAAGAGTAATTGCACTACATTGCTTGTGGTAATGGTGGAAAAAAAGAATTTCGCATTCTTATGAAATGAGACCCTTAAACATATGCATTATATATATACTTGAGCATACATAACCAATTGATCATTTATCTCCTACACTGGGGTGTCTTAAAATTAGTCTCCAACCATGTTATTTTGATGCAGTTATCTCTATAAGTACTGGTTAAAAGCATATGTCTTCATAGACGATAAAATATATCATCTCTATTAACCACACCTCCATATCCTATCTCTAGAGCATCATTTATCGGGAGGCCAATTAAAATAGAGATGTTTTATGGTATGGGTGTCATCTCACTAACACGTATGTGAAATGTATGGGTCTTAGGCCTCCAAAGTCTAACCAAAATTATAATCATTTCGTAATCAATATGAATGCCATGCAGTTAGATGGTCTTATAAAAAATAACGTCAATAACAAAAAAGTTAACATACTCATAAAACTCCATAACTACATGCTGACGAGGTTTCACAAGATCATTGCATTGAAAATCAAGAAATTTATATATAATTAAAGTAGTTTAAAATTATTATTTTTCAGTTCAAGTCTAATTAGTTGACCTTTTCATTCTAGAAATCCTTAAAAAAATATTGGTTCTACATATATAAAATCAAAATATCATATGGACCTAGTTGTACAACCAAGTGGTTATGTCTATCAGCACTGTTAGAAGTTATGAACGTCCTCTATTTCAAACCATATTTATCTCGAGGTCTTGTCAAAACAAGTTGTTAGCATTGCAATACAATCAAACATTACATTAGTTGAATGTAAAACAATAATTTATGTTAATATTTTGAAACAAATTCAGTAATTAACATACACTGTCCAACTTGTTATGTATTCCTATTATGACCTCTTTAATTGCATATACCATATTTATTTTGTGAGTATCAATCTCTATCATCCATCTTATTATACAACTAATAGGATCTCTTTCGACCCCTTCTCTAGTCTCTATCTAGTTGGACATTCATATATATTTGGACCAATATATGCAGGCTATAGTAGCAAATGAGGAGTATATGCATTTTTATACGACTCATTGGAGAATAAATGATCAAACAATTGCACATATTTAACATTTCATAAAGAGCAACATGTAATGAGATTTGAATATAATATAATTATCATTTATCACAAGTAAAAGTTGATTCATAATTGGTTCATTAATCTTAATCTTTTCTTGAACTTTTCTTGTAACACTAGCTATTAGTGGTGTCTCAGATTGAAATAACCCTTTTGAAAAATAAATGGACTTGCCATGGATATTATCGCTTCAACAAGTAATTCAAATAGGATAACTGGAGGTCACAATACATCACGACTTATAACTTCTTTAATGACGACTCTTTGCTCAATAAAATATTTATTACACCTTAAAAACATTATACGCAATATAGTTGTTACAACAAGTCATAAACACTTTTCAATATATTATTAAAAACCTATGATAAATTGGTTATCATATTGTCATAATGATGACCACTAAAATCACATAAGAGTGTTTATTTCTTTCTAAATTCAACTTTTAACCATGCTCTAATCACGTTATCCGTCTCAATCAAATCATCATGTAAAATATCAAACTCCTATTTTGAAGGATTTATGTCCATCCTCTACAACATATTTTTCAAGGCAATAATTTTTAATATGGTATTAAAGTTACTTGTAAAGTGTCACAAACCATATCAATGATACCTAATAGGCTCAAGAAATATCCATGTCATGGCATTCTTAAACCATATATTTATCTGATATAATACACAACCTATTGTGACCATCAATTATATACTGGCAAAGAATATCTAACTATCTCTAGCTATTATTCATCTCTTTTTTATATATAATAGCAAAATACAATGGATAAACTCCATTATTCGCATTATAAGCAACTACAATCAACAATTTTTTGATGTACTTATTGTATTAACAATTACAATGAATACTAATAAAAGAATGATATTATTGAAAACCATTTATCAAAGCACCAAAAGACCAAAATGCTCTCTTAAATGTTTATTTCCATTAACCATTTTATAATCCCAATTGATAAATGTTCTTATATCTAAATCTCTAATGGCTTATAGAATTCTAGGGATGATTTGGAAAGACTTTTTATGAATACCAAACAAATGCTCTAGTATCTTTTTTGCCTAGCCATTCATGTCTTTCAATATGAGACGTCATGCTCATAATCCCTCTCCACATTAGCTTGAATATTTACAACATTCATACTTATATCAGCTTTCATAATTATCAACATTACCTCAATAATGAGACCAAAGTCAATATGATAATGGCATTACAAAACTAGTGGGTTTTGACATGTGTCTAGCCCTTTTAATTTTCAAATCACCTTTGAATCAGACATCTAGTGATATCTCTCATACAAATATTATTTATATGTTGGTTCTTAAATGCATTGCAACTTCCTATAAGTTTTAGTAAATGATGGACCTTGTACTATAATGAATTCTTAATATGCCACAACTTAATTGCAGTAATATATTTAGATTTTTCTCTGAAGTTTTGTCTAACCTCTAATTTATCCCCTAATAAGCTTAAGTGCCTACGACTCATAACTTAGTTATTGTATTTGTATTGGGCATGCCCATTCACAACCTTAAATTCAAGAGCATAAGATCTCATGTATTGGTTAATAGGCTCAACTAGCTCAAAATTTTTATCTTCATCATCAACCATAACTTTCCCATCTTCCTCATCCCCAACTTTATTAATATGATGGTCATCTTTGTTCCCACTTGGTTCGAATTCTTTATAGTAATATAGAGCAGATGTCATACCCAACTGAGCTTATATATCAATATTTTTTTATGTTGAGGTTTGGTTCCTTGTATTACTATCTAAACCAGATGTATTAGCTGATTGTGATGCTTGTGTGGTTCTTTGAATACTATTTGGCACTCAAGTTAACTCTATACTAGAGAAGTTTCATTGTCTAGGTCTACTATTCAAATAGAGCTCTAGCATATTCATCCCATTAAGGTTGGCCAACCCAAACATTAAAGTCACATTTCCATCACTATAAATAAGTACACCAACACAACGAGTTAAACTAACCCTAATTTGCATCATCTTCCAGGTAATTTCAAGTTTCATTTCAAACACATTCAAGTCAAGTTAATCATATGACATTTTTGATAACTCATTAAGAGATAACTTTAATAAAGTAGTTAAGAACTCATTACTTCCTCCATTATAAGTGATACCATTTTCGGTATTTGATAATGTACCACCATAAAAGCATATTATTCTAATAGCATGAGACATTATATTAAACAACACTGTAAAACATAAGACTAATTTATCAATATCATGGGGTTAATCAACTCTAATTTATTAGCAAAACCTTAACGATAACATAATCAATGAAAACCCAAAATCATTGATTTTTTTTCAAAATTAACAACTCAAATCAATGTATTTTATAGCTAATTAACCTAATTTAAACCTAAATCATGAAACCCCTAATATATTCTAAAAAATCATAATTCTAAACCCTAACATCTGTAAATTTAGTAATTAGCATGAATTATATAAATTAATTGAGGGGAAATGTGTAATATACCTCTAAATGTTGAACATGATTGATGGTGGTGGGTGGTGGCTGGCATAACTTGGTAAGAGAGCCATGAATGGAGAGAGAAAGAGAAAGGTTTGTTGCAGTGATGCAAACATATTATTCGATAGTTTTACCCATTTAACTAGTGTTTTGCCTATGTTTTATATATATAATGCATTGATATTCTTTTTTTTATGTTTTGAAGGACTTTTGAATGAAAGATGCAAAAAGGAGTAAATTGGAGGTAATTGGCATATTAGACCTTCAGTCGATATTTTGTGCAGAGCGTGAACTCTAGAGGTTGAAATGAAGTGATTCCAGTGAAATTAAAAAGCTAACATCCATACCTTTTTAGACATCTAAAGTAAGAAAATAAAATAAGGAAGAGCATGGAAATCACAGCCTTTAAAGTCAAATCTCGCAATTTGCTAGTGTTGACCTTCGACCATTTTGACTTGAATATCTTGAGCTACAGAAGTCCATTGGATGCAAACTTAATTGTTTAAGATTCTTGACTCAAATACCTAGCAATGCTCCAAATTGCAGCAAAAAAGATGTCACATGAGGGAGATATGATTTTTCAAAGATGACAACTGAATTCTGCCAGTAAACAGGTTTCGTGAATAAACGGGTCCAAATTACGTTTCGAAGCATCTAAACCAATATCCAAGTTTTTATTTCAACAATTTAGCTCCTCTAAGCCAAAGCTTGAAGATTTCATGCAAGGTTATTTCTTCTTTTTTAGAAAAATATTTATTGAAGTACTTAAATGTAAACTATCTACTTAAATGAGGACTATTTTGTAAAATAAAGACTATGGTTTCCTAGGATATAAAAAGAATGAGAGAAGAGAAGGGAGGACAGCCAGCCAAGAGAGAAAAAACGCCCTTTCTCCTTCACAAACCTGAAATCATGCTTTCTTCTTTCTTTTTAATTAATTGTTCAACAAACATGCAAGGCTAAACTCTTTTTCTTGGTTGCAAGGACACGAAAACCTTTGAATTTCAAGAATTGTGAGATTTATTTTACCTTTTTCCAGTTTATATAATGAATATGTTTGTTCTCCTATGCTTATTTTTCCTATAATTATTTATTTTAATTGGTAGAGCGGACTCTAAGTTATTATTGTAAACAATCTATTGCTAAGTTTGATATCAAAACTGGAGTTGTGGTATATGAACTTGTAAAGCAACATAGTTTAATAATTGTGGCGGATCTATGTTATTAATCTTAGGGAGAACATTCAATCAAATCAAACATAGGCTGCAATAGTTATGTTTTCTTGATTAATCAACTTATCTAGTTCTTAAGGCTGCCATTGAATTAAATTATTAGCGCGGACACTGTCGTTGTTTGATGGTTAGGGTTAGTTATACGATGGATTCGTTAACTAACTAATGTTAAGAAGAGATAAATATTTAGAATATAAATTGATATTTAGTTTCCATAATCAGTTATGATTTCTGTAGGTGGATGTGTGCTTGCGACTAAGGTTTGTTCTCTTGATAATTTTCTGATTTTATTTAATTTTGCTTGATAGTTTTCTGTTTTCTTTTGCTTTAACCTATATAACGTCCAAACCCCCCCCAAATTGCATATCATCTAGTATAAAAATCTGACTTGAACCTTCCTCGTGGGATCGATCACTTGCTTGCTCTATATTATCTTGTGTGTTGTGTTTTAAGCTAGGGTAATTAATTTGTGTGACCGCGACATTGCAACAAATTTTATTGTCATTGCAAGGGAAGTAATTTTAGTTCATTCTTGTGCTGTTATTTTTAATTGTTGTGATTGTTATTTATTTTTCTGAAAAAAAAAGAAACATAATTTTTTCTTGCTGCGATACTGTTCATTTACGGTAGTGGTACTATTCATAACAGATTTTTTGGTGGAATTAGGTATCGGCCTTTTGTTTCCTAAAAGAAAACGACGTTCTGAACAGGATTAATGCTTTTAGTCACTAGCCCCACTCTATCGAGGCCAAATTCCACTGTTTTCTAAGGTTTTTAGGTAGTTTTAGTTTTCTAGCGTAGGATTTTTGTATAATTTGCATTGTTTTTGATCTTTTGTGTGGTTGATTTCTTTGAGTTTTCTTGATGATTTATGCTTGTAACCCGTTCTACTAACCAGAGTCAAGTCCAGATGCATCTTGAAATAGAAAACACTTTACGCAGGTTACGAAAGGAAGCTTACATCAACACCATGGATATTGAATGACAATAAACACTTAAGGAACTTGCTACTCTTAATGTGGAAAATCAACCATTGTGCATCAACATCGACAATAATGTAAACTTCGAGCTCAAATATGGTTTTATACATTTGCTACCAACATTCAATGGTCTTGCAGGATAAAATCTTCATACTCATCTCAAGGAGTTCCATATGGTTTGCGTTGGCATGAAACCGAATGGAGTTGACAAAGAACATGTTAAGTTGAAAGCTTTCCCTTTCTCTTTAAAAGGGACAACAAAGGCATGGCTTTTCTCTATTCTCCCAGGTTTCATTGGAACTTGGAATGGCATGAAGAAGATCTTCCTTGAAAAATATTTCCTAGCATCTCGAGTTACCAACTAACACAATCAAAGAGTTGATGTCTTATCCCAAGTGCAGGAGTGTCAAAGTAATAAATAACCCGGCAAGACCGAGGTCAATCCACAAGGAGGTCAACTATATAAATTATAAATAATATATATAAATTAACAAAGAGTTCAAGAGATCTTTGAGATGTGAGATTAATGTGAGGATTAAACAATGATAAAAACAGTTGTCAAGGTTAGGGGATCCACTAATGGTATTAGAAATAAGTATAGTATAAACTCTTTTTATTATTCAACTAGGAACCATACACAAAGGAGGTTTCAATCGGATGATTTATCCTTAATAGTTCATTATAAATTTTTAACATGATCATATTAATTATCTTATTTTAGTAACACCATACTTTTAAATATTGTCAGGAATTCATGATGCTAACTTATATTAACAGTAAATCAAGTTCCTCTCATAACAATGATGTCGGTTGAAGGTTATGAAGGATCAAGCATTTATTGTACCAAGTGTTATACAACACAAATCTAGATTAATCATTTAACAAGCAAGGTATTAATAATTAGTAAGATAAAAAGATAAGACATATTAATAACAAACTTTCTTGGATATAAACATTAAAGTCCATGTTGAGTTTATGTTATACATATTCTAACACCATTAGTGAAACCTTTTCACCTTGACATAATTAACTTAGCTAGACATAATGAAGAAGAAGAACATAAATAAACAAGATAAGAACATAATTATGATATAAGCTAACTAAGAGTAGTAAAGGAAATGAAAAGCATAAACAAGAGATTGATGAAAATAAAACATGAAAGAAAACTTGAACATTACAAAGAGAAAAGGCAAGAAAATGATCTTGAAAACCACGATGCCTTAATGAATGGCAAATGCCTCTTTTTATAGGCTAAAATTCAAAACTATTCCTTTGGTAATTGATTATTGATGTAGTGGCCAACTATTGATTTAGTGGACTTGGTGGACAGCAGCACTCAAGCATTTTGGCTGGATGAAATGACATTGATGCAATCCGAATTTGTCAAAGTGTTCTTTATAAAAGTTATTGTAAATCATCTCCTCTTTCCACCCACAACATGGTAGAGCATTTGGATCACTAAAGCTCGAGATATGGCTAAAAGACTGAGTTGTGCTTCTGGTGGACATGGTGGATAGTCCTCAAGCTCTTGTCTGGATGAAATGTCATTGCTAACATCAGAACTTGAGCAGATGGTCTGCATGAAAGTTGTTGTAAATTATCTTATCTTTCTACCAACCAAATTTGATGTCATTTTGCCTTCTAGAACTCCAGCTATGGGTAAAATTCTGAGCAATGTTCGGGATGGATTGCAGGACAGATTCTGACTTCTCTTTTGTGGCCAAGCTTTGAATTTGAAAACGACAGATTTAGGTCTTCCACTCTTCATGAAAGTTATAGGCCTATGCCTTAAATTTCCAAAACAATAAACCAAACATAGATCCAAGGTCCACAACTCCAGATATGATCAAAGAACTAAATGGTATTCTAGTTTGATCTAGCATCTCTTCTCTAGCATTAGCCCTTTCTTTATCTTTTCACTTTCAATAGTCAATCACATCAATTAATCTTTTGAATTGTGAGATATGCCTGCATTTAAAATGAGCATTTACTATAAATTAAAGCTATCTATATTATCAAACTTGTTATTATGAAAACATTCTTAAGTTAGGGAATTTAATGATACTAAAAGTACAATATGATGATATAAAGCCTTAATAATAATGCATTTTTAAGTACTAATCACCAATATAAGGAAAGAAATATGCGGGATTCGGCAATATCATGGGGAGACACTCTCTGAATATTGGGAAAGATTTGAGCAATTGTGTATTCAATGTCCTCATCATCAGATACTCAATCAACTACTCATTCAATATTTTTATGAAGGACTGATGCCTACTGACCACAGTATCATTGATGCGGCAAGAGGAGGGGCATTGGTAGATAAGACACCCGAGGCTGCACACCAATTGATCTTAAATATGGCAACCAACTCGAAACAGTTTGGCACCAGTACAGATTTCCCAAGCAAACGAGTAAATGAGGTAAGTATTTCTAACATTGAGAATAAAGTTAATGATCTTACTTCTCTTGTGTGTTTTTTGGCTTGTGGCAATGTACAGCAGGTGAAATGTTGTACCATATGCTCTTTACAAGGACATGCTTCGGATATGTGCCCAATAATACAAAAGGATTACATTGAACAAACTAATGCAATTGATGGAGTATTCAATGAACAACCCTAGTGTAAGTATGATCCCTTTTCCAACACATACAATCATGGATGGAGATCATCCAAACTTATGTTATGGGAACCCGCCTCAATAAGGCAATCAAGGCCGACAGTTCCAGCCTCATGGGTTTTAGCCCCAATAAAATTATCAAGCGAGGCAGCCCCCTCCATTCACAAACTCCAATGTTATGAGGTTGTCATCGAGTGATGATCTTCATGAGATGATGAAAACTTTGGTTTCTAACACTGTGACCTTGCAACAAAATGTCATGTCTTTTCAATAGGAAATAAGGTCAAACATTAATAACTTGGAGAAGCAAATGGGGCAAGTAGCTTCAAGTGTAGAGAAATTGGAGGCACAAATCAATGGAAAGTTGCCCTCCCAAGCATTGAATTCAAAAGAAAATGTTAATGCGATCATGCTGCGAAGTGAGAAAGAACTTGAAGAACAAAGGTTGAAATAAATTGAGATGAAGGAAGAAAAGGAGATAAAAAATGAATTGAATATAAAGAAGAAACATCCTCCTCCTTCACAAATTGAAACCACAACCAACACTCCAAAGGTAAGTCCTCACTCAATGAATTCCAGTTTTAAAACAATTCCACCCTTTCCTGTGAGTTTTTCTAGGTCTAAGAAAGAGAACAAAGAAAAAAAAGATTTTAGAGGTTTTTAAGAAAGTGGAACTCAGCATTTCTTGCATTGATGTTATTAAGCAAATTCTCAAGTATGCCAAATTTTTGAAGGAATTGTGTACCACCAGGAAAGCCTACAAGCTAAAAGGCCATGAAATGGTAAGTATGGGTGAAGTTGTATCTGTTATTGTTCAGAATATGCCTTTGAGGTAAAAAGACCCAAGTGCATTTACTATCCCATGTGTTATTGGTAATGCTAGTTTTAAAAGGACCTTATACAATTTAGGTGCATCCATTAGTGTTATCCCTAAACATGTTGATGATTCTCTTAGCTGGAGCCTTTGAATAAAACTAGTATTATAATACAACTTATGAATCATAGTTTTGTTTATCCACTTGGTGTGATAGAAGATTTCCTAGTCAAGATTGATAGTTT
>Ga0325404_1006398_pt1 | contig 12367 bp, 6 predicted proteins | sample PopdelMetagenome_18_FD_205664 | JGI IMG/M metagenome (GOLD analysis project Ga0325404, IMG submission 205664) | Populus deltoides microbial communities from Bellville, Georgia, United States - Xylem-Control-R1 | ecosystem: Host-associated > Plants > Phyllosphere > Stem > Wood/Secondary xylem... | reverse complement strand
ATATAATTGATAACAATTAAACAAGACACTTAAACAAGCTATTAATTATTTATTTCATCACAACGACACATTTAATTCGGTGTAATTCAAATAAAATTTCAACAATTTACAAACAAATATAATTTGACAAAATCTAAAACAAACTATAACAACTACAAAATTATACATTCATACTACAAATTTCTTTGACAAATAACAATTAAACAAGTACAAACGTTAACAAAATACATATACTAAAACAATAAAATTCACAATTAAATATTAAAACTAAAAAGGATAGATTTACTTACAAAAAAAATGATAAAATCTACAAGAAACTGATATTGTGACCACGTACAAGATATAAGAAACTTGAGTGCTCGTGTTGAGAATAGTAGAGAGTTTGGGATGGGTGTTTGGCTGCAGTTTGGGAGGGGAGAGGTGGGATGGGAAAGAAGAAGAAGGAGAAACAGAGGAAGAGAGTGTCGGCAGATGGGTGCATATAATGGTTTTTTCCGACGGCATCACAGACGAATTACTTTCGTCGGTGATTCCGTCGGTGACCCACCACGTCACTGTAAGGCTATCTCAGTTTGAATCCCTCGGTAATTTCCGTCGGTAAAATCGCCTGACGTCACCATGCCGTTGCGTATATTCCAGACGAACTGTATACTCCGTCGGTATACACCGATAGATTTTGAGACGGAATTATTTCCGTCGGTATAAATTACCGATGGAAAGATTCCGTCGGTAATTCCTTTGCTTTTCTCCAGTTTTCTGGTAGTGATATAGATCTATGTGCGCTTTTTGTAATGAATCTATAGAAACCGCGGATCATCTTTTCATGCATTGTTCAGTTGTTTGGAAATTGTGGAATCGTTTTATGAAATGGTTGAGCATCCAATGATGCATACCAACAGTACTATAGATGAACTTTTACGTACATGGTCTCCACTTGTAAAAAAGAAATTTCAGAGCAATGGAATACTAATGCTAGCCTTTGGCATAGCATGAGAAATTTGGATGGTTAGCAACAAGTTGGTTTTCTAGGAAAAGATTTGCAATTGGAATACATTTTGAGCTCATTCTTCATTCTCTCGATTTATGGTTAAATACATCTCGATTTATTGTTAAATACAATTGATAAAATCTTTTTATACACAGATTTGGATTTATTTAGAGATTTGGAGGGGATCCTTTTATGGTCTTCGATCCTAATAGAACTGTGTTCATAGGCTCATAAGGATTGTTTGCGTATTTCTTTCTTGTAATCCCTTACTTTTTTCTTATGTTTCTTTCTCTTCGTATTCTTTTTTGCTCCTTAGCCTGCAATTTTAGCTCTAGCTTCATTTCAATAATAAAATTTGATTATTATAAGGATATAGTATAAGAAAAGGAATTTAGGGAATGAGAAAAACTTCTTGAGACTTTATCTATGGAATTTCCCTTGGTGTGACAGCATTGCACTTGATTAACACATGTTGAGAGAGGTTGCATGTATCTCACGTGCCTGTTTATGGTCGGCACCTAATGACTAAGGGTCATCAAAAGCGCTGCTAGAAAAACTAGCAATGGTTATGTTCGTATGATGCGTGACTGACTTTCTCCTAGACATCTAAATAAATTAAAGGATTAAGATACTATAAACCATTTCTATTTTTAAAATAATTCATCATTACCTTTCCTATACGAGAGACTATCTCAAATTTGTTTACCTGCAAATACATATCAATAATATGTTTTCACAAATCAGTTAATTTTATTCAATTTCTGTAGCTTCTAACTTTTCAATACAAGTTTATTAAAATTTATGAATAGTAAATAATTAATTTGATCTTAACAATCACTTTTCAATACAAGTTTATTAAAATTTATGAATGGTAAATAATTAATTTGATCTTAACAATCCGATTCATAAGCTTTGACTGAACAATGTTAAATTTAAGTTGAAATTCGATCATTATTTCAATATTCTTATTACAAAATAATTTAAATCCGATCTTGTTTTCAAATAATTCCACCTAATTAATATATATTATTATTATTTTATGTATACAAAATCACAAACTAAATTTGTATTTGTATTTAACAAATAATCACATTATATACACAAACTAACTTTATATACAATTTTAAATTCAACAAATAATATATTATTTATTATGATAATATTGATAAGTTCTTACTCCAAGACACTTCTCCATTGTCGTCATGTCTTGGAACACGTTTGATGTTTGTTCTTAAGTGAGACTCGAAATAAATATCAAGATCTCTTTAACAATATAAGTTTTGCATATCGAAGCCTTAATATGCACCTTATTTTTTACTTTTCTCTTAAGGTTGAACAAATATCTACATGAAATTAAATGAACGTTCTAAATTAAAAAAAAAACAACATGAAATTTAATTACGATGCATATGTAATCCTTAACCGGTAAATTTATAGGTAGATGCTCCATTAAATCTAAGAAATATGGAGGGAATATCATCTCAAGTTTACAAAATTGTCTGGACGATATTCATTTCAAGCATCTCTATGTATTGTGTATGTAACTTGTTTGAGCATATATCTCTAAAGAAGTGACTGATCTTTGTGAGTGTTTACATAAACACATGATAGTCATAACTTTTTATTCCATACAATCTACAATCCTCCAAATTCTTCAATCTAGATATGTTCGAAGTATGTCCATTATGAAATCATAGACTCTTAAACTATTAGTAAACAAGTAATCATGCATTCTTGTTTAAAACGAAGCTGGCTTTGGGATTTGCGACCCGTGACTCATCATAAACCAACTCCATATTTTTACAGTGACAAAATAAATGTATATCCATTCTAGCCTTCATGTTGTCTTTTGTCTTTCCTTTCACGTCCATAATTTTGTTAAAAATGTTTTTAAACATATTTTTTTTCAATGTGCATGACATTGAGGTTATGACAAAGAAAATTAATTTTTCAATGAAAATGCTCCCAGAAAATACTTCACTTTGCCTAATTATGGGTCACACTAAAACCAGAAAACTTCTGCTTACCGAATTGAAAACCAAACACAATGTTATTGTACTGCGACACCACGTCATACAACTCTTTACCTGATGTTAGAGGTGGTGCAACATCGAGTAGAGAATTGTATGACGTGGTGTCGCAAAACGATGAGATTGTGTTTGGTTTTCAACTCTACCAATAAAATATTTTGTTATGTATTTGTGATATGTTGACAAGAACTATCAGTCGTAATAAAAAAACCTTGTTATTTTTCATATAGTAAACATGCTAATTTTTCATGTATACTTTAACCAGATACCATTCTATACATAGAAAAATCATTAATAGTCCATATCAAAGCTGCTTTCATCTAAAATTTTTATTTTCTTAAATAAGTCAAAGTCTTGGGTAACCACAACTGCTTCAACCCATTAATCAACGGTTGAAGACAAACATCTATATTCTGACCTAGAATATTAGGACCAGGTATGACCTTAGATAAAAACATGAACTTCGATCTTATACACATCCCTAGTGGCAAGTTGTAAACTGTGAGTATCACTAGCCAACAAGAATAAGGAGTAATAAATGATCCGAATGGATTGAATCTGTCTATATATAACCTAAGATATATGTTCATTGATATATCACCCCACCCCACTAGCAAGATATTGTCCGCTGTGGCTCGTGAGCCTTACGGATTTATTCTTGGCAGCCACGCATGGCTCCAAAACATGTTTTTCAAAGTAGCGCAACACACTAACCCTGTTAGATATTGTCCCCTCTGGGGCTTCCAGTCCACCCATTCCCAGGGTTTCCACCCAAGTTCCCCTCAGATTTATAAACGTATCTTACTAGTCAAGGTGAGCATGCTCATATAAGGCCTTCCCCCAAGTCCTCACCCGCCGATGTGGGATATTACAATTGATTTCATTGAAAATTGAGAATGCACCCTATTAAAATGTTTCTAAGCTTTACCATCGGACAGTTGCACCATGACTCCATCCATTGTATCATGTGAATGATGTCATGTCATGTGCTCAACAATTATTGGAGAAATAAATAACTTTTGCAGTCTAAAAGTGATTGAGAATCATATAAGCTTTCTATATGCAACAAAAGTCCTTCCATTATCATTTCTAGATTTATAACGAGCATGCCTACATGTTCTGTACTTAGTCAACTCTATATTTTCGAGGTAGCACAACATAGATAAGTTTGGACATATGTTAATTTTCTAGTATCCTAGGGCAAGAGGTTTCATAATGTATTTAGCAGCTTAAAAGTTCCTTTTCAACCTATTACCTTAAGGTAAAATGCTTCTCGCTCATTCAACAATTTTGTTGTAACCGACCTCACTCAATCTATTATTTGACTTGATGGTGAACACCTGTGCAACAACAAATAATTTGTTGTGATTTGTGCACCCATCCTATAATGGTTCGTCAGAGTCTTTTGAAAGATCAAAAAACCTGGTCACGTCTGTATTTGGTTTTTCATATATGATTGAACATTCATTTGCATAACCCTATTTCATTCATATTGCATCCATAACCATATTCCTATAAGGATTATGATTGTCATCTACAACTCTAAACACGATGCTAGAACTAGAAATTGACCCAATCATCCTTTCCACCATGGTCTCGTATGGAACATATGGTTCTCCATATGTAAACCAACACATATTTCTCCATGAACCCTTTTTATAAAAGATATATTGTTATAACATCTGGATCGAGAAACTTTTTATTTTTACTTCTGTTACATGGACATCCAATACCGTTTCTACAAATATTTTTTGAATTAGATAGTGTGTAATTAATAAAACCCTTAACCCTATTATTGCACGTGCACGAGCAATGTTACGACGTTAGGATCAAGGAGTCGCCACCTAGTTGTTAGGTTTAAGGTCAGTCATTAGGAGACCCGAGTGGACTGGTCTTATATGAAATTCAAGGGTAAGAGACTAGTTGTGACTAGAGAATGTATTAGCACCCATAACACACCTTATTTATGGTAAGTTGTATCGTGTGGTTTGGATGTGATTTAAAGGTGTTGATGGATTCCTAACTGGTGGTTCGTATATGGTTCAAATTAAAGATTTTATGTCCATGAATAAATCTGGCATCTCAAATTTATCATGGACTCCTATGCCCAAGTAAATTCTTATAGGAAGAATCCATGTAAGTGCCATGACAGGGTTCAAATATCCTAAAAGGCGAAAGTATTTTTCATAACTCGTATATTATGATGAAAAATATTTTCAATTAAAATTGGATATTATCCAAAATATTTCTAAGAATTTTCTAGTTAACTCCTAGTACTTAAATACCATCCTATTGGTAGGTCTAACATTTATACTAGAATGTTGATCATTAATTTTCAGGAATTAAATTTTTTAGGGTTATTGAAATAATGGTCAAATCCTTAAGGAATTTTACAAACTTATTGTAAATTCCAAAAACAAAATGCAAAACAAAACACAAAAACTTTCTAAAAACAATGCTAAAAACATTTTTCTCTCCAATAACATGAAGAAACCAAACCCAACAACCCATAAATTCTAAGCCTATTGCTAAACCCAGAACTAGCCTCTTGGGCTTCTGAAACATGTTGTTTTTGGTCATCACAAATCACATTACCAATACTAAGCATAGTTCAATCTAGAGAACTAACAAATAACATAAAAGCATCAATAACATGCACAGAGTTTCAAAGTTCAAAACTACCAAAGCTAAACAGCGAACATAGTCACAATATTTGGATTCAAAACTTGATATTTTTAACATTTATATGCCAAAACATACTTGTATAAACAATGAACTTGCAATAAAAGACATCAAATTGATCAACATGATTCTAAAATATTTAACCCATAAACAAAAGCAACTTACTATTTTATTACAAAACGGATTTAAACACCAATTAAAATACTTCAACTACATCATCAACATGCTATTGGGCTAAAACCATTAAATTAAATAAGTATCAAAACCAAGAATCATGCCTTTAATACAAGTCTCTCTAACACATTATTGATCAAAACTAAAACAAACTATCATAACAAAAGCTTGAGCAATCTAAAACATGTTTAAAACAAGAACAAAACAAACTCTACCGAAAAACATCAAATTATTCTAGCACCAAAATTAAAGAAAAAAAATGCAAGCTAAGCTTAAATAACATCAAAGGAGGTTTAAACATTAAAAAAAACATGAATAGGTAGGCCATATGGACTCCACCCTTGAACTTTTACATGGTTATACCTTCTTCAAGCTTGCTGGCTATGGACTGGTGATTTCCTTCTCTTTTCTTTCTTTCTTTCCCTTTTATTATCTATTTCTTCTAAAGCTATGTTAGGTTCTTGAACCTTTACACTAGGATCTTTTCACAGTGTGTTTCTCCATGTTTTTCTTCTCTCTCTTTTCTTTATTTTTTAGGGGTATTTATAGGATTTTGCTAGGATTCTTGATGGATTCGAACGTAGATTGATTAAAACTTAGCCCTCTGATCAAAATGAGAGGGTTCTGGACAAATATTAACAACTAGAACCTTCATTTTCAATGATTTTAGGATAGTGAATTTGTAGAAAATTTAACTAAGTGTGGACAGTTAGTTGTGGTAATAACTCTTCTCCTTCCAGAACCTTTTCTTTCTCATTACAGCTTTTGACCTTATTGTCATCTTATTCCAATATGTTGATGCCTGGATCAGTTTTAAGAAATGAAACCTGGATCAGGGGGATGACAATTTCTTCCTCTTCCGGTTCCTATCCTCCCAACCTGGTCAGCTTTTTTTTTTTATTGTTTGATATCAATAACTCTTTTATAGTTTTACTTTTCAAGCTTAAAGTCGAGCCTAAATCTTTAATTTGCAGTATTCAACCTTATCAGACTTATCCTCTCAGGATTCCTAAAGATAGGATCATACTGGAAATGAAGTTTATGCTTTAAGAAATATTTGGTCGACATTCTTACGACTTTAGAAATTACTGATTTTTTCAATACCATGTTTTTTGGCACCTATTTTGCATTAACTGTTTCAAAAGCATGAAGATTTCTATCTTTGCTCCATTTGGCTTCTGTGTAGGGAATTACCACATTCTGCATCATTACCAAGATCTCTTTGGCCTTAACTGTCACCATTGTTTCATTTATAATATACTTCAAACATTGATGAAAGGATGATGTCACAACGTTAATGGTATGTATCCAAAGCCTTCCTAATAACATGTATGACAAGTAGATTTCCATCACTTGCAAGGTTACCAAAAATACTTGCACGCTAATGAGCAACTCTATTTCAATGCCCCCCACCATTTAACTTAGGGAACCATCATAAGCCCTAGCTGTTATGGTGTTCGGCGGTATATGCATTAAATTAACTAGCATTTCATATAGCACATACTTTGGAAGTGCATTTAAAGTTAAACTGTTGTATATTAATACCTTGCCAATGGTACAATCCTTGCACCTCATAATGATGTATAGAGATTTATTATGACCTGTTCCTCCAGCATTGAGCTCATTTTCAATGAAGTATAAGTAATTTGTGGCATGAATTCTTCCAACCAGATGATTCATAGTCCGTTGGGAAATGTCTTAGGGCACATTTTCCCTTGTGCAACACTCTTTGCATCACATTGCGGTGGGGTTCATAACTAAGGATAAGAGATATTAGGGATATCCTGAGAAGGGTTTTCTTCACCTCACTCTCAGGTTTGTTTATTTTCATATCTTTGACAAACTTTTTGCTTTTAGCTTTTCGTTACTTTTTTGGTTCTTCAGGTGTAGAACACCTGTCACTTTGAGTTAATCCGTCAATATTAGTCTTAAACGTAGGAGCAATACCCTTAATATCGAGAGAATTTTCGGAATTATGAGGCAATGCATTATAGTTTCCATTGTAGGTAATGACATGACTTGTCAAGATGAGCTTCAGTGGATCTCTCTCAGTATGATAAAGCTTACGTATCTCTTTTTCCTCCCACGGAAACTTATCAAGTCTACGACATCATCTTTTTTCTCATTCTCTATTTGTAACAAACCACAAGTCATCATTTGTATCACCTTCTAGTGAAACTCTTTACATTCATCGATGTTATGTCTCATTGCTTCGTGGAACCTATAAAAATTATCACTCTTTCTTGAACTTGATTCATTTTTTATTGGCAAATACTTATCTTGCACTAACATGTCATACAACTTATCCATGGTTACCTTTACAACCTTTATTTTCTTTCTCCAAACTCCACAACATTTACTCCTCCACTATTGGAAGCATGATTAGTTAAGGGGTTGAAATTGATATTGAGGGTATCTTCAAAGGTTATCCATCATGCTTTGAATAATTATAAAAGCTTCCTCGTAAATGCTGAGCAGGTATCAATATTGTGGCTAGGGTTTCTAGCATGGTACTCACATGTTAGATTTGGTTTGTACTAATTTAGGAAGGGAGGCTTTAGTGGTGGAAATGAAAGAGGGGCCACATAACCTTTACTTAGTAATTTTGTATACATTTCTACTAAGGGCATAGGTAGAGGCAAGAGTTGTTCTTGATTTTTTTTAGTAGGCTCTTATTGGATTGTTTTCGGTTTGTTTTTTTTTTTTGGGTGAGCTAGTTTACTGGAAGAGGCTTAACAAAGTTAACACTGGATATTTAGGAAGACATGGTCTGATAGCTTTGTGTTTGGTAATTCTTTTTACTTTTATACCCTTCTTTCACATTACTCACCTCAGCATCATTTTTCCTCATAATAAACCACTTCTCTATAGGTTCTGATATTCTACTAGCTCGTATCTCTTGTTCTATTCTCTCAACAATAACAACATCATCATAGAAATGTGGGACAAAGCTACCCATTAAATGCTCATAATAACAACATCATCATAGAGATCATAATGACATCAATTGTTAAGCAGTCAAAACAAAGCCAAAAGATTTCCACAAGAAATAAGTGATCCTATATCTTTTAAAACAATAATATGTGAAAGAATTTTGGATTCTTAACCAAAAAAGTTTAAAATCTCCATGAAAATACTTTCAAATTTACATCTCAATGATTTTTTTAAAACAATAATATGTGAAAGAATATTATTTTTAAATTTGTGGTCTATTCTCAAGACAAGAAATATAATTTACAAAAAAATTCATTGATCAAATTTGCAAAAAAATTTGGCAAAGATGATATTGATGCATAAGAAGCTCATATAGCCCACCAGGAAGACTGGTGATCAAATTTAGCTTAAGAGCATTTTGGTTAATAATGATAGTGGTATGGATATCTAAAAAGCTAAACGATGATGATGGATATGAGCCACCTTAGCTAGGGGCAACATTGTTTATAGCCAAAATAGTCGAAGGTAATTTTATGAGAATAATATGCATAATGAAAGTAGTTGGTGGCAATGTGGCTGGAAACAATCAATGATAGTGAATGATTTGGTGAATCCTAACAGTAGTTGAGAGTAACACCACAATGTAAAAACATGGTCCAACTAAAAGGCATCTTCATGGATGGAAGAAGATTTCTCGTGTAAAAATGGTTATGATACCTGCCAAAGATTAGTATCTTTTTATGAATGCTGAAAGGACTTGAACTGCCAAATCAGCTTGGGGCAATTCAAAACAATCCTTGACAGTAGAGGACTTGTTGAAATCCTTTTAAAAAGGAGAAAATATAGCATCAAGGCAAACGACAAGCACGCAATGATGCTCAAATACCACACTTCAAGGGCACCGTCTGACAAGAAAGAAATATCTATAGCCTCAAGGTCCAGGCTACATGAAAAAATGGTAGTCAAACACATTAGTCACACAGATAAAAATTCAAGTGGGCTAAAGAGTCAAGTGACTAGGAAGACTCATCTAAAAAATTGTCAACCTCATCCATCAAGGAAGAGAGAGATATAATGAAAATAAGGGACCTGTATTTCAAACTAGTAGGATGCATGCATATCATCTAACCCAAAACATTGCAAAATGTTTTTACAGAAAATTTACAGGAAAAATCCTCGATGGAGTCCAAGAAAGCCTCGATGAATCCAAGTCAATGAAGAACTTATCCTTGAGCTATGATATCGAGGAAAATTTTGACCCTACAATCAGGATATTCAACTTTACCATTAGGAAAGGAAATTTTAACCCTGTCATCAGGAATTCCAAGTTTTAACCTTATAATTAGGGAATCAAACCCTACCATTATGAAAGGAAAACTTAGCATTGTCATCAAGAATTTTCATTCAACTCTACAAAAAAAAAAAAAATCGAACTCTACCATTAAGAAATAAGATTTTAGCTCCGTCATCAAGAATTTCCAAGTTTTAACCCTGTAATTAAAAAATTCAACCCTAGCATTAAGAAAAGAAAATTCAACACTACTATTAGGAAAGAAAAGTTAAACCCTGTCATCAAGAATTGTCATTCAACCCTCCCATCAGGAAAATCCAACCTTATCATTTGGAAAGGAAATTTTAACTTTGTTATTAGGAATTTCAAGTTGTAACCCTGCAATCAAGAAATTCAACCTTGCAATCATGAAATCCAATCCTACCATTACAAAAGGAAAATTCAACCATGTTATTAAGAATTTTTATTTTGAATCCTACAATAAGGAAAATCCTGCCCTACCATTAGAAAAGGAAAATTCCACCATGTCATCAGGAATTCCTAGTTTTAACCATGCAATAAGAAAATCCAACCATACCATTAGAAAAGAAAAATTCAACCTTACCTTCAAGAATCTTCATTTTTCAACCATGTCATCAGGAAGCATCAATTTCAACTCTACAATTAAAAAAAAGAGGTTAACACTTCCATCAGGAAGTTTCAGACTCAACAATGCAATTATGATATCTTAAGCTAGATCCTACATCTAAGTAAGTCATTTCTAAATCATGAGGAAGGTCATCTCTCTAAACGATTAAATTTCCAAAACATTTCAAATCTTAGGTAAGTCATCCATAAAAATAAGACCATCTTGAGTAGGTCACCCATAATAATGAGACCACCTGGGTAGTTCACTCATAAAAATGAAACCATCTTGGGTAGGTCACCTATTAGAATGAGACTATCTTTTGAAATTTTAGGGTATCGAATACCTTTTATTCAAAATATGTAATTTATGAAAGTGTTAGATCCATTTGTTGAATGTCGGATCCCTTCGTGTTAAATATCATTTTTCTTTATAAAACTTACTGCATAAAACCCCACACAAGACTTTGGACTGTACGCATTATAAAAAGAGGGCAACTATTGTATCTCAATCTTTTACCCCCATTTTTCCACATATACAAAATTAGAAAAATCCAAAACAATGTCTTTTTAGTAATTTTAGTTAATTTAAATTATTTTGTTACTTTCTTTATTTTTATTTAATCTTTGTTTGTAAACAATCTTAAAAATCATTAAAAAAAATACAAATAAAAAAATTAAAAACAAAATATAATTATAGTTGAAATTGGACCACTAATTGAGTATCACGAGCAAAAATGAAGTTTGGGAATTTTTGGGTTACAATTAAGGGTTAAATTGAAGAGGAGATTGAGAAATGAAGTTATTTTGATTTAATTTAGCTAAGAGTGGAGGAAATTTAAAGTTCAAGGATTATTTTGAAATAAATAGTCAAGTTAGAAATTAAAGTTGAGCTTAATTGAAAGGCTAATTTGAAATTGAAAGTCAATTTAGGTCAAGAAATAAAGATTGGATGAACCAAAAATAAATTTGCAACAAATAATTAAATATAGAAAAATAAATTAATTCAATTAGAGGTACAATCAAAAATAGAAATGTGATTTAAGAATTTTGAGAAGCAAATGACTATATTGAAAAGGATAAAATATTAAGTATCAATTGATTCTGTGTTTAATTTCATTTTAGTCTCGTTTATTTCATTCCAATTATTTCAGTCCAATTAATTACATTTCAATCCAATTGTTTTTAATTCATTCATTTTAGTCCAAACACTACCAGAAAACCGGAGAAAAGCAACGGAATTACTGACGGAAATATTCCGTCGGTAATTAATATCGACGGACATCATTCCGTCTCAAAATCGGTCGGTATATACCGACGGAATATTTCCATCGGTATATACCGACCGATTTCACCGATGGAATATACATTTCGTTTGGAAATACGCAACGGCATGGTGACGTCAGGCGATTTTACCGACGGAAATACCGAGGGATTCAAACTGTGATAGCCGTACAGTGACGTGGCGATGTCACCGACGGAATCACCGACGGCATCACCGACGGAATGATTCCGTGGGTGAGTCCGTCGGAAAAAGCCATTATATGCACCCATCTGCCGACACTCTCATCCTCTGTTTCTCCTTCTTCTTCTTTCCCATCCCACCTCTCCCCTCCCAAACTCCTCCCAAACTGCAGCCAAACA
>Ga0325404_1006397_pt1 | contig 12368 bp, 8 predicted proteins | sample PopdelMetagenome_18_FD_205664 | JGI IMG/M metagenome (GOLD analysis project Ga0325404, IMG submission 205664) | Populus deltoides microbial communities from Bellville, Georgia, United States - Xylem-Control-R1 | ecosystem: Host-associated > Plants > Phyllosphere > Stem > Wood/Secondary xylem... | reverse complement strand
GGTCAAAGGATTGTTCTCGAGGCAGATTCCTCCATTCAAACAATAATGGAGAAGCTTCAGTCTTATAAGTCGAGGGTTGCTCTTTACTTTGAGGTTTTTCGATTCCCCTTTTGTTTATGATATGATGATCTACTCTTATAATTTTGATGTATGATTTTATTGAATTATTATTATTATTATTATTATTATTATTATTATTATTATTATGTAGGGTTTTCAGTATCAACTCGGGGACTTTCAGTTGCGAGTTGGGAAAGTTACCACAACTCATTCCGACAACTTGAGAGGAATTATTATGGAGGTAATAATGAGCTTAATTTCATTGGAGTTTTTTTGCTTTTGATATGTTAGTATGATAAACTTCAGGACTTGAGTTAGCATGCCTTCCTGCATACTGTTGGATCTGAATGTTAAAGTGGTAGGATTGGTGCACTTGTATCCACTGTTGTCACCAGTACATGGAGCTAGCTGCTTAATGCCTATTAGAAACCAATTTGTGGCGAATTTTTTTAATTAACCTTTGTTAGAATATGCTGTAGACAATGAAATGCTAGCTGAAGTTGAGTTTTTGCCAGAGGATGTCAATTCCAGTCCTGGCTGATATAAAGGATTCGGCATGCTAAAATACTTGCCTATTTTTGGTTAATAATGTGTGTATATGAAGTGTCTAATGAGATTGGTCGCTAATTCTCTCATATCAAATGTAAAGGTTTTGTAGCTACTAAATGGGACACAATCCATATATAGAATTCATGTTTCAAATGTTTGGAGAAGAGAAGGATTTTCAAGTGTTGTTCTATTATTTGAGGATCGAGGATAGCAATTTACTAGTTTAGTAGTAAAATTTTAAAATCATATAATATCATGAAAATTGCTATTCTTGGGATTAGTTATGCTATGTTCTTCTGAAAGCGTTCCAATCTGTTTCATATGACTGTAACAACTGTTTTGGTGTCTTGGTATATTACTTGGTTGAAATCTATGTGTAAAATTAAAAAGGAAAGTTTAAGCTGGCGAAACATGATCCACTGTAATGAAACTTGCTTGTTTTGTTGAAGGTGGAGTATCTTCCTTTGTCATCAATTGACAAATCCAGGCAAGTCATGGAAGAGTTTGTTGATATATGGCAAGAAGCCATCTCAAAAAGATCATTACCAGGCCATTTCATGCATATAGAACCAAACTTCATGGAGTACGGTCTCTCTGATCACTATAGCTCGCAACACACAGCTGTGCAGTATGCTACTGTCATGGCTCAACTAATTGCGACTCAGTCAGTGCAAGCTGCGAGAAACTAGGGAACATTAAAACATCACTGCATCCTTCATCCAGGTTTCAATCAGGTGTTGTTAGATCCAATTGTCATGGCTTCTGTTAGTATTTGTTTTTGTACCATGGAAGTTTTGGCTCTTTCTGAAATAATTCGATGTTAAGGTTCTAAAAGAAGGAAGCAGCTGACCGCTGTGGTGAAAATATTGTTTTCTGAAGCACATATTCCTTCCATCTGGGTCTGCAATTTGCTAAGCTGGTTGTGATTACTGACGAGAGGCTTTAACTAGAACATGGTTTCATGCAAAGTAAGCCCTTAGATTGCTGTGCGCTGAAAACAGTTGGCCCAAATTGGCACAAATCCTATTGCATCCTTTTAGTTATTTATCCAACAAATTGCTCTAATTCATTTTATTTTAATCTAATTTCTCATCAAGAACACACACACACTGGCCGCTTTCATTCATTAAAATCAATATAAAAAAACATAACATCGAATAATATGTTCTTGAACGAAAAGAGGTCGACTTAAGGATTTGTTCGTTAAATCAAATAATAATAAATATATATATTGAATTGATGGCAGAATTGGTTTATGATCAACCCGTAATTTTTTTCTTTTTTTATTCAATGATAAAATAATTCTTGTATGTAAATTGAGACTAAATTCCTACTGAATCCTTATTTAAATGATCCTAAGATATATTTTATACCGGCTTAGTGCATTCAAATAAATTTGATAAATTTTCTTAGATTTGAAAAAAAAAAATGTTTTTAACCATTAAATTAACCGGCAAAGTGTAAGAAAAAAAGAAAGATAGAAATGCAAGATAGGTGACACCTCATCTATAAATCTAAGAAGGTCAATAACTTTAAATATTAATTATGCGTCGTAGATGGTCTTTCCAAAATTCTTTTTCTTTTCTCTAGAAATCTTTTTAGATTTACAAAATTTTATCACCTTTTCCCAAAGAAAGACAAAACATCTATTGACTGTTTGTCTTTTTTAAAATCTCTTCAGCCTTTAATACAAGATTACATATTAAAAGGCTTGGATGGACAACTAATGAGTTAATTTTTGTCATGATTTTTATTTATAAAAACTCTTCTTAAATAAAATGGGTTTGACAAATATGTCAGGCCCAAAGTATTTGGGTATGACAGTCATCTAAGTCCAAGGTAACGTAATTGTGACGAACATGCTAGACCCAAAAAATTTGAACTTGGTAGTGTGTTTGGTACTGCGGTAACTATTGTGGTTATGATTTGAAAAAAAGTTATTTTTATAAAAAAATATTTTTAGTTGAGGTTGGTTTAGAAAAATATATGTTTAGTTAAAACTGTTGGTGAAATTGAGGTTGAACAAAAAGTAGTTTAATGTGTTTGGTTAAGAATGCTTTTGAAATTGAGATTATAAAATAATTTTAAAAAATATATATTAATATTGATGGTTTTTAATTTAAATATTGTAGATTTAACTATTGCTATTACATCATGAAATAAATAATACTTTATATAAAATATTTTTTATTGTTCTATTAAACTATCTATAATTCCATCATGTATTAAATACACCTGACAATGACTACGGTTTTCTTGGTTTCTTAAAAGCGCAACAACATCAGGTAAAATATAATTAGGAACAAAATTGAGATTGCGATCAAATTCTGCAAATACTACTTTATCAAGCGATCTTCGTCTAATTTATGTATTGTCATTGAATAATGTTTAACATTAGTTTTTCAAATAAAACACAATTAAAAATAAAAAATATATTTTTTTATTTTACTGAGTCGGACCCGGTTCAATGCATTTTTATCTTTGGACCGGACTCGGTCCGGCCAGAACAGTAGAGCCATGCTACACTGTTATGCATTTTTAGCTTTGGATCGGACCCGGTCTGACCGAAACAGTAGAGCCATGCTCTACTGTTCACGTGAACAGTGGAGCATGGCTCCACTATTCAGTGATTCCTCCACGCAAGAAGCAGCAAAATTGTGCTTCTAGAAAACCTGCGGCACAACCATAATTTCTGGTGGGTCCTACCAACATAAACTTGCATTTCTTGCCTAACCAAATGACAATATCTGTGGCTGCAGGTGAACCTCACCCGCAACCACACTACCAAATAGCCACTAAGTCTAAAGAAACGTGAGTTTGAAGAACACGCTAGACCTAAAGAACTTGGACTTGGTAGTTAGCCAAACTCAAGATAAAGTTGGTTCGGAAAACATGATAGCCACAAAAAACTTGGACTTAAAAGTCATCCAAGCCCAAGATAATATGGGTCTAGCAAACTTGTCAGACCCAAAGTAAGCCCAAGGTAATATGAGTTTGACAAACATGCTAGATCTAAAGAACTTGTATTTGACAGTCAGCGAAACCCAAGGTATTGTGGGTCTAACAAACATGCTAGACCTAAAGAATATAGACATTACTAAGTTTTAAAGCTATATGCATAATCCTGGACAACCCTCTACAATATAAATATTAAAGATATGATAAACTGTCATGCCTCTCAAGTTAGAATAATCATTCATATTAAGGTCATAATTTCTCTATACTTATAGGTGTATACAAGGTTTTTTAATGGACTTTTCATATTTACTATCTTATTAATGATATCTAATAAATATTTGCCTCCCATTAATGTCGCCGGAAGCAAAGAACTTTCCAATCTTTTCCTTATTTGAAAACAACAAGGTTCATAACTTTTCATCTCTTAAGATAAAAAAATACATAAATTTCAGAGCATTAACCAACTTAAAACTTAAGAACAAACATCTTTGTTTCTTGAATTTAAGGTTCTTTTAAATAATTTATTGTCTTAAGTCATTTTATACCTTTCCCATAAATATACTGGCTTTATCATCAGAGGCATTGTTGTTAAAATCGCGAGTTGACTCTTAAAATCATACAATTTTATGAGTCAACATATATATAACGTGTGAAATCAGGTTAAAAACTCGAAAACGATCAAACTCGGTAAAATCGAGTAAAATCAAGTAAAATCAGACCGATTTTACGAGTTTGACAAAAGTAAAAAATTTGTTGACAATTTTTAACAATGCTGAAATAGAGTGTCATGGGACTGAAAATGATTTAGAGATTTAAAATGATGTTAATCTAGATAATTCAAGGAGTTTGGAGTTAAATATTGATGACGATATTGGTGGTGGTGTTTGTAATAGTAGTGACATTAATGTTCATAATATCAATGTTGGTACTAGTAGTAGCAGTAATAATCCTTTAGATGACAATGATTTTATTGAATGTTTTAGGAATAACGAGAAAGATAAAAGCAATGAGACTGATTTTAGTTTACATGACATACCAATAGATTGTTTGTTTTAGGTTTGTTAATTTTTAGTTAATGAAATTCTATGGACATAATTGTATTGTATTGTATTTTTAAGTTATTTAAATCATGTATGAATTTTTATTTGCACTATGTATTTTAAGGTGTTTAGACTTATATATTGTTTATTTCACTTTTATTTTAATTACGTTATATTATTATTTACTATTTGATTGAAATTATCAATATATAATTAGTTAAAATATTTTATTTATGATTTTACGATTTTACAATTCGAGTTTATATTATACATTTTATGTCGTGTCAAAAAAATATTTTTAACAACTTTAATCAGAGGGTCTTTAAGTCCCTCCAATTGAGACTGTTTTTGCAAGTATTGAAGCTTTTGTTATTAATCTAGAGTTCTTTAAATTAAAAAGAAAAAATTCAAGCATTTAAATATATTGATTAAACACCATCTCAAACACTAAATAACCTTTTAATTACATATCTTGGATTTTTGGACATTATCAGCATACAAATTTATATTATTATTTTGTCCGGGGTTTTACGTTAAATAAGTCAATAATTTTCACCATTATCCTTATAATTTATTTTTTCTATTGGATATTGCACTTTTTAAATCAAGGTTTTTATTTATAGTATTTCACTAGGGATCTTCTTCAATTTTCCCTGTTGAAAATGCTTGTACATTTTTCTTTCCACGCAAAAGTTTTTTAGTCCATCGTCACATTGCGCTGGTCAATTATGTAGTTTTTCCAAATCGAAAACGCACGTGAAAAACGGAATAGGAACGTAAGAGAGGCGCGCCTTGAATTTGGTATAAAAAGACTAGGTTTTTATAATTTTGTATTTATTTTTTGAGAGTGACCTTAAACTCGCAAGACTCGAAGTTTCGTGTTGGCCGCTTTCAGGTCATTGGCTAACACCACCTCTTCCCTGACAACTTGCTAGCTTTAACCTCCTCTTTCATTCTCTTCTTCGTTAACTCTCTCTTTCTCTCTCTCACTCTGTCTGTGTATATATATGAATATGAATCTGCCATCTGTTCTCTTTTCTTATTCACCTTTTGATTGTAGTTTACTGATTGCGTAAACTTTCTTCCTATTTTTGCTAGTTACACGTTTTATCGGTTGGATTCTTAAATATATGGAGTCCAAACCTCCACAAGATGCCCAGAGGAAGGTCTGCCCCAATTCCATTTTAATTTTACTTCCTCCTGAACTTCCTGTGTATTCTTTTGCTGATGATTTGTTTAATCTGATTGTGTTGCAGTATAGGTTTATGCCTAAAGCTCCTCCACGCCGAGTTCCAAAGCCGGAAGTTAAAACGTAATATGTCATTTTGGTTAATCCCCATTACTAATGTGCTTGCTTGGATGATTTTTTTTAGTTGTGTCATATTTTCAAATATGTTCGTTGTTTGCAGTGAAAAGGTGGAGAATGTGGATACTCTACAGGCCATGAACTTGATGAAGCAATTCCAGGTATGTATTCCTCAATTTTGTTATTTCCTTTTATTACGAAACCAGTGAATTATTTATTCAATTTTCTTCTTTTTCGGTTTTTTTATATGTGATTTCTCTGCATCTTTCATTAGGAAAGGTCCCTAAAGCAAAAGATTACAAACGAAAAGAAAGGTAAGTCCCTTTCTTAATAAACTGGATCGTGTACTCGTGGGTTGGCATCATAATTTAAGTATTTTGTCATCGCACTTTCTGTTTTGGGATTCGGTTATCATCTCAATTTCTCGAGTTGTTTATGAAAGAAATCCAGCTATTTTTCTCATACTATGTATTTTGTTCTCAAGTTTGTGCCTCTTGATCTGTCAAATGCATACGTGCCCCAACTTCTAGTGTTTGTAGCTCTGTCTTTGTTATTAATCCACTTTAAAGCAGCCAATGGATTGACAAATCCTAGCTACATTATAATTTGTTTCTTGTTTATGAATCATTCACTTAGTCCCCACTAATTTTTAAACATAATGATGTTAGGCCATAGCACAATCCTGGAAACTATACCATTTTATGGTTGGCAGGGGCGATGACTTTTTCTGTATCAAGAACTTTACTAGAGGAGAAATAACACATCGTGTTCTTGAAATATAACTGTGTGGTTTCTTAGCTCTGGAAATATGAAAATTAATTCCTTGATCTGTTGATTTAAATGCAGTGCAGAAACTTGACATTGCATTTGGTCCTGGAGCTGCTGCAACGAAGCCCTTTCCAAGCTGGAGTACAATTAACAGAGATCAGGGTTCATCTTCCAATGGTATGCTATCTTTGGATTCACTATTTTCTTATTTGCTACCAATGATGTGTACAAGTGCTTTTGAACTGCTTTTTTTTGGCAGGTAATGCCGATGCTCCAGGCCCGAGAGAGAAAGAATACATTGAACCATGGGTAGGTGAACCATGACTCAGCCTTGCAAGCCTCATTACACTCTGTAGATTCTTTTTTCCTGTTCTAAGCTTTTTCCAACTTTTCCTCCTCCCTCCCTCTCACACACCAAGTCTGTTTGTGTGCAACTGTCTACTAAGTTATGTTCGCTGTTTATTTATGTACTACAGGATTATTACAGTAATTATCCCGTGAGTCTTCCTATGAGGAGGCCATATTCAGGAAATTCAGGTAATTTTGAGATTTATTTTTAAAAGGAAAAGAATTACATAACTCAAGAACATGGGATAACTGTGATATAGAACTTTGAATGGTTGCATGCATTTTGCAATGATCAAGGCATTGCCTAGTTACCTAATTGGTTCAAAACTTCTGGTTACTGGTTTGAGTATCCTCAGTTGTTTCTTTATTTCTGCTGTTTTCTGGGAGTCAGGCTCCCTTTGTGATGGTTTGCACTTTGTTCTGTACAGTTATGCTAACTCATATATCTTACAGCAATTCTTGACGAAGAGGAATTTGGGGAGGTGTCCGAAGCTGCAACATACGATGAAAATTCAACAAATTCTGCGGTGGAGCTTGGTTTGATGGTTTGTAAATTGATAATTAAAGATTCCATAGTACTGCTGCTTTTATTCCTTAAACTTTCTGAGTTTTGGTTTGCAGGAGGAAAATGTAGAAGCAAGTATGCTCTTTGTTCAGTTACCACCAACTATGCCCATGATAAAGCGATCAGCTACAGCAGTTGGCCCTGAGGTTAAGGAAAGCTCTAGGCCATCAGGAGGTGCCCGTGGAATTGAGAAGACTTGCAGATTAGATGAGTTACCAGCGGGCTACATGGGTAAAGTGCTAGTGTACAGGAGTGGTGCTGTTAAGCTGAAGCTTGGGGATACCCTTTATGATGTGAGTCATTTATAATGTTCAGCCCACTCAAAAATAAATAAAATGAAGAGTGCAGTTAAACTGATGAATGAAGAATCATTTTGGCCTGGAAAAAGTTTATTGTCTTACTTCTGTGGACATGCTAATAACTTAAAAGTTATATCAAGTAATTTTTTTCTCACTTTTTGGAGCAAAAACTACCCACAACTAAAACTCAAACCATTAGAAACCTTTGTTGGACAGAATCTACCCAAATTGCATGAGAACTTTTTTGATAACTATATTGTGATGAAGTTTCAAGTTTTTGTGGTGTCTGAGTTACTGCAAATAAAATCAGCATGCTGATACACATTTTACATTTTAATAAGTGATCTAATTGTTGAATTCGATGCAGGTCTCCCCAGGTATGAATTCTATATTTGCTCAAGATGTTGTAGCTATTAATAGAGGAGAGGAAACTTGTTGTGTGGTAGCGGAGATTGACAAGCGTGTTACACTAATCCCTGATGTGGATGCCATTATAAGTAGAGTAGCAGAAATGTGATAGTATTATTGGTTTATCCTATATAAGATGAAACTGCAATCTACTTTTTTTTTTCCCTGCCCAAAAGAAGCTGTTATTTAACATTCCTTCATGAGAAACTATCAAATGAATAAAGATAACAAGTTGCTGTATGGATTACTCGTTTAAGAGAGAATTAATTGATGAAGTGAATCTGGTAGTTAATTGGTTTTGATTGTGATTCTTATATTTTGTTTGTCGAAGAATTTTGAATTTAGAACATAAATTTCTAATGTAAAACGCTGAGTGAAATTAGACCTTTTCTCATGTCAAGTCGAGTCAAATTGCGTTGATGAAAACTTATAAACCACATTTGACTATGAAGCACTTCTTCTACTTGGTTTTTTTAACACATGCATTTTGAAATTCAAATGATGTATGCTTACATGATTCCTCAATAGGGAATCTCTTATTGTTGACAATGCATGGAATCATGTTTTGAGATAGCTGATGTTAGAGATTCAGTTTCTTTACATGATTCCTCAACAGGGAATCTCTTATTGAAGAAACTAGAAAGTTTGGGCTGCTATTATACTTCTGTAAAAAAAATGGCACACTGAATTGCTTAAACTTCGGGAAGTTATAGTTAATAGAAACAAACAAGGCAAAAAACTAGGATCTATTGAAATGATAGAATAGTCTTGAAGACGATACAAGTTTTGCTGGAATTATTTGTAGAAATCAGCATGTGGAAATATTACAACACCGCAACATGACAGAAAGAAAGACCTATTCTGCTATGCAGCGAAAATCACACCTTTGAAAGAGTCTACAACTCAGAGTTGATGTATTATTATTTGAGCACCATGCTGTGGTTGAAGTATCATAACAGTATGAGGAGCATGGACGTAGGAAGGTGAGAGATTGAATTCGAAATTCTGCAAAATCATTGCCAAAGCCATCTTGGCTTCTAACATGGCAAAGTTTTGGCCAGTACAGGTTCTGGGGCTCCATCCAAAGGGAAAGAGTGCTAGTTGGTCTTTAGATGCCCTTGAAACTCCTCCGAGGAATCTCTCTGGTCTGAATTCTTCTACATCATCACCCCAGAGTTCAGGATCATGATGAATGAGCAGCATAGGAAGCGTAAGGTCAACACCTGCAGGAAGATGGATGTTTCCTATCCTGGTTTCCTTGTAAGTATGTTGGTATAGAGAAATCACTGGCGGATATAACCTTAAGACTTCATTAAGTATCATGTTTACCTGCAGTTAGACATCTCTGTGAAGCTCCTGAGGAGGACAAAAGGGAAAAGGGTATCCAATTAATGGGAAATTACTCACAATCTTGAGATGGGTCAAAGCTTCAAAATTGGGTTCTTTCTGCCCACAAACTTGTAGAACTTCCTCCTTAGCCATTTCTTGCCATTCTGGGTGCAGAGCTAGTACTATCATTGCCCATGTTAACCAGCTCGAGGTTGTTTCTTTCCCAGCCAGGTAGAACTGCTTGCATTCCTCTATTACTTCTTCAATACTCAAGTCATCCCTTATTGTTCCGCTTGCATTTTCTGGTAGATTGTTCTGTTCATTAGATTGCAAGAGCATGCCTAGCAAGTCATCATCATCGGATTGTCCAGTTCTCATCCCGTACTCTTTCCTTTGAATCAAATCTCTAATCATTGATACGATCTCTTTGTTCATCATCATCGGAAAGAACATCTAGTTTAGCTGGTCAATGAATTCCTCTATATTGTCAAATTGTTCTCTTCTTGTAAAATATTAGAAATACCTAAGTTAAGAGATCCTGAAAAAAGGTTTAATCAAAGTACAAGAAAATAGAAAGATAGAAATGCAAGACAGGTGACCCCTCATCTATAAACTTAGCAAGGCTAATAGCCTGAAATATTTATTGCGGGCTATCAGGTGGTCTTTCTAAAAGCCCTTTTCTTTTATTTAAAAATCTTTTTAGATCTACAAAGCCCTATCACCTCTTCCCAAAGAAAGACAAGATGTCTATTGACTGTCTCAAAATCTCATTTTTAATGCAAGATTACACATTAAAGGCTTGGGGTGGCAATCGATGAGTTAATTTTTGGTAAAGATTTTTATTTATAAAAAATCTTCTTAAATAAAATGGGCCTAGTAAACATGCCAGACCCCAAGTATTTGGGTGTGACACTCAACCAAGGCCAAAGTAATGTGTTTGCCAGACCCAAAAAACTTGGACTTAGCAGTCGGTTAAGTCCAAGGAAACGTGGGTCTGAGGAACATTCTAGACCCAAAGAATTTGGATTTGGTAGTTAGCAAAGTCCAAGATAACATGAGCTCAAAAAACATTACAGTCCCAAAGAACTTGGATATTACCAAGTTCTAAGGCTATATGTCTGATTCTGGATGATTCTCTACAATATAAGTATTAAAGACATGATAAACCGCTATGCCTCTCCATCTAGAATAATCGTTTATATTAATGTAATAATTTTTCTATACTTATAGGTATATACATAGTCTTTTAAGGGATATACCATACTTATTATCTCATTAATGATATATAAGAAATATTTGCCTCTCATAAATATCGTTGAGAGTAGAGGACTTTCCAATTTTTTTTTTCTTTAAAAACGATAAGGTTCAGGTGGTATGAATACCCCCGAATCATCAAGGTAAAATGCTCATAACTTTTCATCTATTAAGATAAAAAGATAAATAAATTTTAGATCATTAATTAACTTAAAACTTAAGAACAAATATCTTTGTTCCTTGAATTTAAGACTCTTTTAAATCATTTAATGTCTTAAGTCATTTTATATATTTTCAATAAATATAGTGACTTTATTATTAGATGATTTTAAAGTTTTCCTATCAGGACTGTTTTTGCAGGTATTGCCGTTTCTGTTATTAGCCTAAAGTTCTTTTAATTAAGATAAAGAAATCCATGCACTTGAATATATTAATTAACCACTATCCCAAATACTAAATAACCTTTTAATTATATATATTGAATTTTGAAACATTATCACCATACAAATTTATCTTATTATTTTGTCCGGGGTTTTATGTTAAATAAGTCAAGAATTTTCACCTTTATCCTTAGAATTTCTTTTTTCTGTTGGACCTTTTAACTCAAGGTTTTTTTTTATATTATTTCACTGGAGAAGTTCTTCAATTTTCCCTGTTGAAAATATTTAGACATTTTTCTTTCCATTTAATTTTTTTTTTTGAGTCCACCGTAACATTGCGCTGGTCAATTATGTAGGTTTTTCCCAAGCGAAAACGCACGTGAAAAACGGAATAGGAACATGAGAGATAGAGTTTGATATGATCTCTTTGTTCAATTTCCTTCTTCTTCGATTCTTTTTTGTCGGAGCAAATCTGTACAAGACAATTGATTAGAAACAAATGCTACAGATAATTGCTAACCTCTTATTTCTAACATCGAAGGCTTGTAATTAGTACCTGAATCCGGGAATGTACAAGGTCTGCATAGCTTCCAATACCAAAAAAAATCAGTTCTTTTTGAAGCTCAAATAACCTCTTCCCTTCTTCATAATTGCTTCCAAATGCAGCCCTTGAAATGATATCCATAGTGAGTTTTTGAAGTTCAGGCCATACATCCACTTCACAACTTTCTTGATGACTGACCATCTTCTTCCATTGCTCAATCATCTCGCTACAACTGATTGAGAATGCCGGTATCATCCTCCGGTATCATCCTCTTTAAGAGAAATTTCCAAGAATAATTTAGTACACCAGCAATTATGGGATGAATTAGTGCTCTGCAGTCAATTATGTCAGTAATTAAGCATATAAGATTAGTTAAGTTCAAGGTATTGGAAACAAAATACAGTAGTTTTTCTAGGTGGAAAGCAGGATTGATTATCCTTCTGTGTCTCGCCCACCCCTCACCCTCTTCCTCTTGACATGCCAGTCCCTTTGAGAGAATTAGAATAAGTGGGTTTAATGGAGGCTTTCCAAAGTGACCTAGCTTGTTAGAAAGAATCTCT
>Ga0325404_1006392_pt1 | contig 12374 bp, 6 predicted proteins | sample PopdelMetagenome_18_FD_205664 | JGI IMG/M metagenome (GOLD analysis project Ga0325404, IMG submission 205664) | Populus deltoides microbial communities from Bellville, Georgia, United States - Xylem-Control-R1 | ecosystem: Host-associated > Plants > Phyllosphere > Stem > Wood/Secondary xylem... | reverse complement strand
ATGTATTAATTTACATTTAACCAAGCATAAAAAATACTGAAGAAAAAAACATGGGGAGAGAGTGGGCAATGGCTGACTGTAGCAGCTGATGGAATCGGTATGCCACCAAGTCCAGCCATTTCAATTTTAGACCATAAAACTCTATAGAAGAAGAGAAACAATGGGACACGAAAAATTAATTTTCTTGCGTAGTTCATGATTTGCCAAAGCTCTACATCATTTCCTATCTCATACTCCAACACATTCTGGAATTAATGACAGGTCAAAACATTTGCTTCCAAAACAAATGAGAAGATTATCACTGCTAGATAATTGATAAATACAAAAAAAAAAATACCGATGAAATTTTTCTGTTAGTAGTATATTGCAATAATATTTACTAACCGAATTTTTTTTATCGTTGAATCCATCAATAAACAGAAATAGAAATATTTTTATGGTATATACCGAGAGAATCGCAATGAGAAAAGAAGGAATAAAAAAAGGCAAGCAATACAATAACGTGTAAGTTTTCCATACGACATTACCGATAAAATTATTCCGATGGTAAAATTCATCCATGAATATCTTAACGAAAAACTTTCGTCGATATATACAAACGACATTACAGAGGTTATTACAAAGGACTCAAGAAGGAAAATCATATGATGACATGATATTTTTACCGACAAATTTACCATTGGAATAATTCTGTCGGTCAATCTGTTGGTAATATTTAATTTATGACCTGGCGCTCGACTCTCCCCCCCTCCCCCATTTCTACTTCTTCCTTGTCCATTTTTTTCTGCAACAAACAACCACCCCCCCTCAATCTCAACACAACTCAACTTCCACGAATGTGACCAGGTTTTTTTTTTTTTTTTTTAATCTTTTGAAAGATTCTAATGAATCATTATAGGATGGTTGCACAAATCACAGTAAATTATCGGTCGTTGCATAAGTATTTATTATTAAGTCATATTATAGGTTGAGTGAGGTCGATCATGACATAATTGTCGAATGGGCGAGAAACATTTTATATGAAGGGAACATGCTGAAAGAGAACTTCTACGCTGCTAAGTCCATAATGAAACCCCTTGGTCTAGGATACCAGAAAATTGACATGTGTCCAAACTTCTACATGCTATACTGCCTTGAAAATGTAGAGTTGACCGAGTGCATGACGTGTGGGCATTCTCATTATAAACCTAAAACTAGCAGGGGAAGGACTCTTGTCGAACATAAAAAAATTAGATACTTCTCAATCATACCTAGACTACAGAGCTTATTCATGTCACCAAATACTGATAACATTTTTATCTTACAAGTTACGACTCTTGGATATGAGCCAAGCCCGGTGAAACTTTTTGTGAAAATGCACGTGCAAAGTGATGACCGTAAAAAAGGGATGCAACAGTTCGTGGATAGCCAAGCTCAACACTTTATGATATATTGGTTTTCAACCATTTTTTTCTTAAGTTATTATTTACTTGAATTTGATGAATTTATTTTTCATTTAGACATATAACAGCTGGTTGAATGAGAGATATGAGGATAATCCTTTGACCCACCCTGATATTGATCCGGATTTGTGTTTGGAGGTAAGATTTGTTCGGTGGACTCGATAGAAATTGGGTGTATAGACTCTTTAACACTACGATTAAGAACTTCTGGAAGGCTTGTAGTGTTTCAATCATTGGATGCTCGCAATCAATCTTGAGCATTCAATCTCCGAAGTTTATAACCTTGTTATATCAGGGAGTATAAGAATGTACGGATCATCTCATTGAAAAATATAAACAACTATTTACGGATTATGAAGAACTCGACTGAATGGTAATGGATATAAGATCATAGATGAGTGGTACATATGCACCCCGTTATTGGCCCCACGATCCTAGGAACGACCAGCCTCTTCCTTCTCCTCTAGCGCAGCTTCTATTCTAGTTTCATTGTATTTGAATGTATAAATTTGTAATAAATATTTGATTTTTATATTAAGATAATTGATTTTTAAATTTTTAAATTTTATATTAATTTATTTTTTTAATTATTTTCTATTTCTGTTTGATAGATTTTTTTAAAAAAATATTTTTAAATTATTACTGACGGGGTTACAGACGGACTTATTCCGTTAGTATATTTCAGAGAGATGGAAAAGAATTACAAAAAATATCAATGCTACTGTTAAGTCAGTGACAAAATCAGTCTGTCGGTATATTCTAGAGAGTTGAAGAAGAATTATTGTAAATGCCACTACAACTCACTGATGAAATTACATACGGTTCTCTTATTGCCGATATACTAAATAGTACTAGGGAATTACCAACGAACTGAAGCGGGTAATTGTTTTCTGGCACGCATGGTCCTTTTGTAAAGCTATCGGTAAATTTATTCAATTTACCAACAAACTAGAATTTACCGATGATTGTTTTTCTGACGAACATTCTCAGTCCGTGATTTTATCGATAAAATAATCATAGATGGAATGTTAGTGTAAATACTGGCAAAATAAATATTTTTCGTCCATGATTCCGTTAATAAAATAATCATAGATGGAATGTTAGTGTAAATACCGACGAAACATTTTGTCGGTAAACTATTAAATATGATAGTGTTTGTATAAGGTTGTCATTCTCTACATCACTACATTATGAACTTGAAATTTAGCAATGGATTATTTCAAGTCAACAGAAGCAATAATATGGAGACAAACTCCCTATCCTCCTTCCAAGATAACTTCGGAAGTGTGAATAACAATTTCCCACAGCATCAAGATCATTTAGATTGAAGTTTTAGTTTTTTCCCAATGCCAAGTACAAAACCTAAAAAAAAAAAACAAGAGAAATGTAATTATCACTCAAATTCTTGCTAAACATTCAAATTTAAGGATTCTAACGAGGTTATATTGCAAAGACTATAAAATGCAACAGAATTATGAAAAAGTGCAGAATTAGGTGATTTATAATTAGTGATAACCAAGGCATTGCACTTTATCTAGCAATGCATCCATGGAGAGCCCTTCTTTTTATTTTGTATGCTTTCTTTAGCTAGATGGACTAGCACCCTTCAGCCTTTTGTGATATACTAAGAGAACAAAAATCATCTTTGAGATATAAGAACCCTAATGAATTCAACAAGAACTGCAAAATCATATTGGCACATCATGTGCCCTTACTAAAATGGGTAAACTATATTAGATAAATATCTCCTTAAGACAGTTATCCCAATTCTATCCTGATTCCTAAACACTATTCCATATTGCTTGCTATCATGTCCCAGCGTCATTAAAGATATTCTCCTTTGTTGATGCATAATTTTTTTGGACCAAGGGACATTGGTTTCTCTAGAATACAGAAAAGAGCATTAGTTTGATCATCACTGTAAATTACATTAGCAACTTCTGCGGTGGTCCAAGAATACTTGTTATCACCAGTAAAGAAAACAAGACATGTTTGTTAATGTACATGACTATCAAATACAACTCTTCTCTATACAATGATTAAAACTAAGGGAGGTTCTTTTGATATATATAAGGATTAAAATGCCTGATGAAGAATATCAACCCACCTTTAATGATATGTAGGGTTTCCTAAACTTGTCAAGGATGGCTAGGAATCCATCCAATAAAGTTCATGGACACTATTTCTTGGTAGTTCGAAACTTTAGAATTGAGATTGACATTACTTGCATAATTGTCACTAATTTCATCTCCACAGTCCGTAGACAATTACAGAAAGCAACTTATAGAATTGAAAGGAAAACTTACTAGTGAAAATTTATTTTTTTATCCCCGAATCGATTACTTCAGTACCACTTCAATTACAAGAATCAAAGTGATATTCCACAGTACGAACGTCTTTATAAATCTTGTCAAAGTAATACAGAGAGTCCAAGATGGGAGAAGACAGAACTATTATTCAACAAATGAAAAACTAAACCTTTTCATATGGGTTATGTCCCTTTATATATAATTAGAGGAATCGGTTACTTCTTTTAGCACCTCCTCTAAAAACTTTGATCAGGTCCATCCATCATATGGGTTATATCCTAGACTTGATTAGTTTTTATCGACTCCATTTCTTCTTCCATAACTTAAATCCATTCTCTTGCTTTAAAACCAGATAGATCATGACAAAATGTTTTAGGCTCTTCAGCATCTTATAGAGCAATCATAACGCTTCCCTCTCAATCTCAAATCGATGACGAGGAATTGGTTCATGAATGCTTCTTCAAGGTTGAGATTGCTCATGATCTTGCTTCATGAGAGTAAGAATAGACACAAGATCACTCCCACTATTTCTAGAAGGATTAAAACTTTCTTCTAAGTCCTCTACTAAATGGCTTGTAGCTCCATAATCTAGATTTTTTATTTTATATAATTAAAAATCTTTTTCAACCTCACCTGTCATTGGAAAAACCTTTTCTAAGAATATAACATCATGCGATTCAATCTCCGTCACTTTTCCATTAGTTTTTTCACCAGTAAATACAAATCCTTTGGAATGTTCAGAATATCTTATAAAGATACACTTCTTCCCCTAGGACCAAGTTTCTCATATTCATTAGAAGTATTGTGAATATAAGTTGCACACCTCCATGGATGGAAATAACCTAGATTAGGTTTGATGTTATTTCATAGTTTATATGGGGTGGATGAGATATATTTAGAGGGCACATGGTAAGTTAACTTGCGTCATCACTGACCTAACCATGTCAAATAGGGTTTTATTCCTCCTTTCTGCTACACCATTTTATTGTGGAGTATAAGGAATAATTAGTTGTCTCGTTATATCCTTTCATAACAAAATTTTTTAAATTGTTCAAATAGGTATTCACGTCCTCGATTAGTTCTTAAAGCTTTGATCTTGATGCATAGTTTATTCTCCACCAGATTGGTGTATTGAATGAAGCAATCCAATGCTTCAGACTTATGAGAAATCAAATAAACATGACCAAATCGTGTAAATTATCTATAAATGTGATGAAATAATTTCCTCCATGTCTTGGCCTCACATTAATTGGGCCATAAATGTCTTAATGAATAAGTTGTAATGGACTACTAGCTCATTTAGCTTTACCAAATGGTAATCTATTTGCTTTTCGAGTAAGGCAATGCTCACAAATGAGCAATTCCTTTTTGGTAAGTGATTCTAAAATACCATCTCTTGCTAATCTATGTAATCGAGCTTGCCCAATGTGTTCTAATTTAGCTTGCCAAGTTATGATATTACTATCATTAATAGTGCTCGAATTTTGAACAACATAAATTAAAGCATAATAATTAATAGATACATTAACGGTGTCTAACACCATAAAACTATTTAATACAAAACCAAAATCATAAAAAATATTATCCAGATATTTTTACACAACTACCAACAAACACAATATTAAAGCCCGATTGGAGTAAAGCAAGAACAACACAAGATTTCATCAAACTTCTAGAGCGTAGAGTATATTATGAAGATAAAGTGTGTGACCGCCCTGCAAATCTAGTTTGCAGGTACCGATCCCAAGCACAGCAACAGAAGCATTATTTCTCATGTATATGTATCTACTTCCCTTTAGAATTCAACAAAATTCCATAAAGGTTGTTCAATCCCTTGCTATGTGGTCAGATGCTCCTGAGTCTACAATCTAGAAAGGAACAGATTCAGCAAGCATTAAACAATTGCTAACGTACAAGTTAGAAGGATGATCGCAGTTAAACATTACCTTTGGCTTAGTGCAATCACGAGCAAAGTGACCAGGTTTACCACAATTGAAATAATTCATATTCTTGTCTTTCTTACCGCCGTGTTTCCCACGCTTGCGCTTATGTCCACTACTACTCACTTTTATCCCTCTCTTGCCATATTTAGGACCCTTAGCCTTACCCTTTTTTATATTTAGAGTTATATGCTCCACGCATCTTAGTTTCAAATATAAAAGCCTCGTTTATAAGCTTCTTAGCGTAAAGTCGATCTTCTTCAAGCTCAACATGACAAGCAACATCATCAAATGTCTTGATGTTGTCATGGTTGGTAAGGTTAACATACATGTGCTTCCAATTGCTTGGCAAAGAATGAATAACTGCATGGACTTGTTGTTTATCAGTCATATCACGCCCAACACCCCTTAATTCACTGATTATGTTAGACATTACTGTAAGATGCTGCCTCATCGTCTGATTTTGGCACTTCTTATAACTATCAAATTTCAGGGTTAACTGACGAAGTCTAGTAGTAGAGGTTCCTCCATACTGAATCTTTATTGCATCCCAAACAGATTGAGCTGAAAGATGCCTTTTAAAACGCAGCATTATATCATTTCTCATGCTGCTCAGCATTAAAATGCGAGTTACACGATCCTTGCGTTTATGGGTTTGATATGCTTCCATATCAAGCTTATGCTGAGCAGTGTTTCCTTACTCAGGTTCAGTCATCGGTCGTGTGATTGTTTCCAACATTTCTTACTCTTCCAGGAGATACGCAATCTTACGATGCCAAACATCATAATTATTTTCACTTAGTTTGTGTCCATGGTTCAAATCAACAATTATACTCTTAGATGCAGCCATATTAAGCGTTATAGACACCAATTACAAATATTAGTATCTAGTACAATTTAAATGACATATATTGTCACTCCATTCTAAATTAAACAAATAATAATCTAACACATACAATATAAATGAAAAGAATGTTAAACACTTAATCAATTTCCATTTGTATGGTCTAATTATTATTGAAAATTTAAATAAATGAAAAATTATAGTTATTAGTTTCAACTAATAACTCCTACTAATCAGGTTGTAAATATTATCATATATATGCATATAATGTAATTAAAACTTAAATTACATAAAATATACAGTTCACAATAAACAACCAATTATCTTAAAGAAAAACTAAAAAAAATACAATATTAAGAATAATAAATTTCAGAATTATTTTATATTATAGGTACATAAGTAGAGTCTTCAATTACGTTATCTACTTCATCAAAGTCATCTTCTTCAAGTTTATTATACTCAAACCATGCAATGAATTTAGCAGCAGCATCCAAACGACCTGTGCTTCTTCTAGCGCGTCGTATACCCTTTTCGGCATACTAACGTTCCCTCTCAAGTGGCATTTCATTAGCGAGATTGTTGAAATCTAAGGATTTCAGCCTATATTCCAACGATAGCCGCACCGACATCCATTCCTCATGCAGAGAATTGAGAACGAATAACATTTAATGTTCCATTTAGAATTCATAAACATCATTCATAGCTAGTCTACTCATCCAATGATATATATAATCAAGTGCTCTTAAATTTTGTGAACAGGATTGAAGGCATAACTCAATAAATGATCAATTTGCTATTATCTATCCACTACAACAAAAAACTTCAAAAGTACATAAATATTATACTTAATATTTAATTAAGGCATGTATCATCATTTATGTTAAAAACAAATTGACACGGAAATTAAGCAATTTATTTTAACAATGAATAAATTGCACCACAATTAAACAATTTATATTAACAATAAATTAATATTAATTTCCTTTTTTATTTTTTTATTTTTCAACTACCAAATGACAATTTCCATTACCAATTCACACGATTAATTGGTAATTGTTTTTTATTTTTTAATAAACACATAGCAATTATACAACTACCATTTATTTTGCAGAAGGTCTTTTCTAATTAATGATAGAAAAGATAAAATCATAACTAAATTACTTCATAAAATTTTGTAAATCCAAGATTCAATGGAAGTATTCTTTTAACACAAAATTTACATCTAACATTTATATAGTAACAGATCTACTGCATAAAAAAATATTAAAAATCATGGCTCTGATACCAATGTAAAATCAAAAAGAAAACTTGCTTGTGAGAATTCATTTTCTTATCCCCGAATCGATTACTTCAGTTCACTTCAATTACTAGAATCAAATTGATATTCCACGGTTCAAATGTCTTTATAAATCTTGTCAAAGTAATATAGAGAGTCTAAGATGGGAGAAGAGAAAGACAAAAATATTATTCAATAAACGAAAAACTAAATCTTTTCATATGAGTTATGTCCCTTTTATATATAATTAGAGGAAGTGGTTACTTTTTTTAGTAACTCCTCTAAAAACTTGGATCAGACTCATCCATCATGGGTGGACCAAACCTAACCCAATAACCAACACAACTTGTTTAAGAAAATGAAATCGTAAGCATTTCTAACCTTTCTTTGTCCCTAAGCATTTGTCTTCTTTTAAAAGACAACATTTTAGTGAAACATTAACCAATCCATTAAAGCTCGTTGGTTAAATATGATTTTCCAATATGAATGTTCTGCTAATATGACATATCCTACTGCTGATGGGTAATTCAGTAAGGCGAAGAAAGTTCATAAGCGCATTTCTAAATGGACAATCACCATGAGATGAACATAAATAAAGAGGAGCACAAACAACTTGGGCTGGTGGGAGTAAATTTTCCTTCACCACAACTAGTCAAAAACAATACATGGGACCTTAGATAATCCAACAACAAAAGCTCATCAAGTAATTGAAAAGTGCATACTCTAGTGAGTGAACCTTAGATGATCCATCAACAAAAACTATAAGGATAAGATTCAAGATAGAACACATCCACTGATACTTGTTATAGAAACTGTTTTAGCAACATGTACAAGCAGCAACCGACTAGCCCTGGCAAACACTGTGAAATAAATTCCTGTAGCACAAGAAATACTCAAGATTCGGGTAAAAAACATTTAAAATAGTTGATTTTAGAAAATATAAAACCCACAAGAGATGTACGATGTGATCATGCAACTGACTTGGTAGATATTAAGAATCAGAAAATATTCCACAAGACACTTATTAATTTCCACGAAACTCACAAACAGCCTGAACCTGTTTCATTTCAACCACATTGGTGGATTTTTATCATTCTTTCTATATACACCACAATTTCTCAGTGAACTTAAGGGGGGAAAAGTGGTGGCAATTGATGCAGTCACTGGATAAGAAGCTAGAGTAACATCATTAATTCATTTTTGTGTGGCTATCAAATCAATAATAACATAATATTTTCGACAGAAATGTTATGAAAAGCAGTGATAACATACCCAGGTGGGCTTCGCTCATCACCATCTAAATCTTGGCCCTCCATTCACGTTTAGGCTGTGTTTATTTCCTGAAAAGTGGTTTTCAGGAAACTACTTTTTAAATTTTCCTATTCTGGTTTGTCATTAAGAAAGTTTATCAACGGAAAACACTTTCTAGTCAACGCAAAACACTTTCCAGTCAAAGGAAAATTTAGCGTGGTTTCCAGGAAAATTTTTTCCTTTTATTTTGGATGGAAAACACTTTCTGGAAGTTGTGAAAAATTTAGAAATGTCATATTATTTGCTGATTATATCAAATTTGGTCCTCAAACTTTTGATTGCTATATATATTTTGTTTTGAATATTTGTTTTTCAATTTCATCCATTACAATTTAATTTTTATATTAATTTTAGTCCTTATTTTTATAATTGTTATTTGCTTTTCCCTTATTATTTTTTAATTAAAATTTGTTATCTATCAAATTTGATCCTCATTCTTTTGATTGTTACTTATTTTATTTGAAATAATTTATGAAATGTTAATTATCATTATTTTAATTTCTTTATATTTTAATTTTTTTATTTTTTAGATTTGATCTCTGTTATTTTGATTATTATTTATTTTATTTGAGATAATTTATAAAACTATATTTTTTTCCAATTTCATTCTCATTCAAATTTTTAATTTGTAAGATTTGTTCCTCATTATTTTAATAAATTTGAAAAAAATAAAACATTAATAAATTATTTTCCAGCTCATTTTCCATGACATAACCAAACACTGGAAAATGTTTTCCAACTTATTTTACATTACACTACCAAACATCGAAAAATAATTTACTTTTCCGGAATTCACTTTCCAAAAAAACTACTTTCCAGCAAACAAACGAGGCCTTAGATTTCTCAAGGTTTCATTTTCTGCATAATTGATGTAGAAGATTCTCACTGGGATTAGAATAGGTAATTGAATGTTGTAGTATTATTTATTAATCAATAAAAAATAATAATATATATACACACACATACGTGATATTTTATATTGTATTAAAAAAATCTAAATATTTTATAAATATATTTATATAATATAAATATATATTTCAACTTAGATTCGGATGGGTTTCAAGTCTGGTTTTGATAATATGTATATCCTATCTATTATTAATCAAGTCTAAAAATACTTATTCATTCAGGTCAGGTTAGGTTGGTATTCATCAAATTCTGATTAAATTTCCATCCCCAATTTTTACTCCCTTCTTTTTTATTCTCTCATCAATTTAACTTAAATTTTCACTTGAGAGACACTTAAATTAAGAAGTGGGTTTGAGAATGCAATAGCTTCTATTTTTAAATATATTTTAAAAATATATTTAAAAAATCAAATCGATATTTTTTAATATTTTAATATACTAATATAAAAAATAAAAGAATTATATTAATATATTTTAAAGAAAAAATATTTTTAAAAACCTAACATTTTTAAAAACATCCACTAAAAAAACTCGGCGTATTAAGCTTGAAGCCAAAGAAGAAACTTACATAAGCTGAGTCTCAATTAGCCTATAGTGATAAGGGCTCATTTTAGACTTACATGATAGAAGAAGTTTCTATCTTTTTAAAAAAATTAATTTGTTTTTTTATTTTAAATTAATTTTTTAATATTTTTATATTTTTTTTATATGTTGATATCAGAAATAAATTTAAAAAATAAAAATAAAATATTATTATGATATATTTCTAAATAAAAAGTATTTTAAAAATTAATCATTACCAGAATACCAAGCAAGTTGTAATTAAAAGCTTAGCCAGGTTTTGCACGTTAAATTATTTGAAAATTGGTAAATTCCTTATTTAACTGCAATTAATTTCTCTTTTGTGATACTATTGGCTCGGGAAAGAAAATAAAAATAAAATAGAAGAAAACAATTACCATTTATCTTTGAAACTCAGAAAATGGAGAAAACTAATCTTCATCCTAGTCTGTAGTCGTTTTCTCCAAATGAAATGTATGGAGGTGTCATCAATTAAATTATCTAAAATTATTCTTTATTTTGGATCAAGTATAACTTAGCTCTTCAACTTTAATATATATATATATATATATATATATATATATTTGTTTTTTGAAGTATGTATATATATATTAAATGATAAATATTATTTTTATATATGTGTTTTATATCAATATTAAGGTATGTATATTTTATATTGTATTAAAAAAAATCTAAATATTCTATAAATATATTTATATAATATAAATATATATTTCGGCCTAGGTGTGGATAATTTTCAAGTCGAGTTTGATAATATACATACATTATCTATTATTAATTAGGTTAAAAGAATATTCATCCATTCAGTTCAAGTTAGATTGATATCTATTAGATTCTGATTAAAAACTTGAAGAAGAAACTTGCATAAGCTAGTATCAATTAGCCCATAGTGATAAGGGTTGTAAAAGATGTTTCTATCTTTAAAAAAAAATTAATTTTAAATTAATTTTTTTATATTATTTTTATATGCCGATATTAAAAATAAATTTAAAAAAATATTATTGTAATATATTTTCAAGTAAAAAAATATTTTAAAAAGTAACTACCTTTATAATACCAAACATATTCTAATTAAAGCCTTTGCGATGGGATGTTTTGCAATGTTTAATTATTTGAAAGTTGGTAAATCTCTTATTTAACTGCAATTAATTTCTGAATTTGTGAGATTATTGGCTTGAAAAAAAAAAAAAAAAAAACAAATATCATTTATCCTTGAAACTCATAAAATGGAGAAAACTAATCTTTATCCTAGTCTTTAGTGGTTTCCTCCAAATGAAACGTGCGTAGGTATCATCAATTAAATTATCTAAAATTATTCTTAGTTTTGGATCAAGCATAACTTAATTAGATCTTCAACTTTAATATTTTATTTTATTTTAATAATTCGAGTCCTTGAAACAATGTTTTAGTAAAAAATAAATAAATAAAGTTTTTATTAATTTTTACAGCATATAATATTATGATAGTTTGAAAAATACATATATGATAAAAACAAGTGATTTTAAAAAATAAAAATAAATATACTACGTAATTTGTCAAGACTCAACCTTCCTTCAACATAAAGAAAAGCAATCTACATAGTCATCAATGTAGCTTTTGGACATGTTTTTGAGTAATATTAAGGAATCAAATGATTTTTTTTTTTTCCTTTGTGCCTTTTAAAGAATAGAAAGAATGCTAAGTGAGCTATCTAATAACCTAATGCCATCTTTTTAATTATCTTCCCTTAAGAGCTGCAATCCGAGCTGCCAATTCATCATAA
>Ga0325404_1006391_pt1 | contig 12375 bp, 4 predicted proteins | sample PopdelMetagenome_18_FD_205664 | JGI IMG/M metagenome (GOLD analysis project Ga0325404, IMG submission 205664) | Populus deltoides microbial communities from Bellville, Georgia, United States - Xylem-Control-R1 | ecosystem: Host-associated > Plants > Phyllosphere > Stem > Wood/Secondary xylem... | reverse complement strand
ATGGTAAACATTTTATTATTAACGGGACCATTAATGATCCTTAATTTTTCTGATTGTCCTCTTTATTTAGACTAGCTCATTAAAATTAACAATGAAAATGGACAATAATCCGTGACAATATAGCGAAGAAAGAGACCTAAGGAAGGACCACCCGTTACGCTCTTAATTAATAATAGTACGGTTATTAGTTTGATTGAGATTGCATCTCCAAATCATTCTATATGTGTGAAATTCCATCATGGAAAGAAACTCATCGGCCAATGCAAATAAAATCATTTTTATTGCTATAGTTCCGCTCACATTTTACTTTGAGAGGGGAGGGAAGGGGCTGCCCCTTGAAGCGTTCTAAAACCTAGCAAGAAACTAGGCCTAATTGGTCCAGTTTTGACCCTTTTTACTTAGCTTCAAAAGAAACTTCAACAGCAAAAAAATATTGCAAAATCAAGTAGATTGGTTCAATTTAGAGGTTTAGTTTTCCCATGTTTTTGTTATGGAATTTTTATTTATTTATTTATTTTCAATTTAAAGTTTTGATTGAAACAAAAAAAAAAAGATGGAAAGAAAGAAAGGAAAGAGGAAAAGGGAATAAGAAAGGGGAAAAGATTGGAAAAGAGAATTTCTAATATATTATACGTAATTTAGTTATTTTATCTGAAATTTTTTATTTAATAAGGATATAAAATATAATTTTTAATAAAACAGAGATAAAATGAATAAATTCTAAGAAACTTAGAGTAATTTACCTTATAAAAATAAGGTTTTTATTATTTATGATTCTCATCTTTACATAGACTACCTTATTAATATTATTATCAATGCAAATAGAATTTTAAAGGGTATAGCTCAACTGGTCAGATTCTGGATTTATTTTTTAGAAATCATCAGTTCAAATATCACAAACTTCAGGGTTATTAGAGGTTTATATGATTATTAACTTTAAAATCTTGAGCGATAAGTTAAAATATGTGTAAGCTATTTTGAATATCTATTTTTAACTATAAAAAAAAAAAAACAACGCAAATGGACAATAAACAACGCAAATGGACAATAAGCCATGACGATATGGTGAAGAAAGAGACCTTAAGGAAGGACCACCCGTTACATTATTAATAGTATGGCTATTAATTTGATTGAGATTGCATCTCTAACCCATGACACCGGACCACCACCACATTATTACCAGGATATCACAATCTGATGATGATTGCAGAACTTAAAACGAAAGCATGGATATTTCAAAAAATATTGTGATATGTGGAGGTCCCAAAGAATAATAAAGAACTTAATTTAATTTTATATACATTCTAATCTTTTACGGTTTGGGAAGGGAAAGGATGGAAAAAATCTACCCCCTTGTTTGGATAAATAAAAAACGAGAATGGAAGAGAAATAAAGTTTCTTTATATATATATACATAATGGAAGACAATATTATTAAATATAATTACTATCGTTTTAATTTGAAGTAAGTGAAATCAAAATGAAAATTGAAGAGGTTTATATGTTGTAAGGATAAAATTAGATTTTTTTTTTAAAGAAATGTAAAAAGAGTAAGTTAATTTTAAAAAAATTACAAAAATCTTTGCTTCTTCTCTGAGTACCCACCAATTTGAGGGTAAGACTTTAAGGGAATAAAGGTTATTAAGTAATGAGCTAAAGGGTGTGTGGAATTTACTGTTCATCCATACCAAATATACTGTGGATTATAACAGTAATATATAATATATGCCTTTTTTTTTTTTACTTTTTTTTGCACTTTTTCTTTTTTTGCCCTTTTTCTTTTTTTTTCTCCAAATTAATTCTCTTTGTCAATTTTTTTTTAATAATGAGCTGGTTAAAAATTTTGTTTTGTGATTTTTTTCTTTAAAATACTGTGGATTGCTACGGTGTTTTCTCACATGATTTTTCTATTTTTATTTTTAATTTTCCAAAATTATATTTGTGAATTTTATTTTTTTAATATTGAGTTGATTGAGAATTTAGTTTTGTAATTTTTTTATGTAAAACATTGTTGATTGCTACATTGTTTCTCCATATGTTTTTTTTTTAATTTTCTCCAAAATTATCTTTTTTTATTTTATTTTTTAATATTGAGTTGATTAAGAATTACAATTATAATATGTGAGGGAAGCACTGTAGCTTTCCTCGCAAATTACTGTGAATTCCTACAATGTTTTTTCCCACATAGTTTTTTTGTTTTTTTTTCTAAAATTGTCTTTGTTAATTTTATTTTTTTAATATTAAGATAGTTAAGAATTACAATTATAAGTAAATCCAAGTATGGCTCAATCATTTGGGGAAACGTTGTAACTTTCCTCACAAAACACTATGGATTGATACAATTTTTTCTCACATGATTTTTTTCCAATTTCTTTTGTGTTTTCTTTTTTTGTAATATTTTTTCTAAAATTATCTTTATCGATGTTATTTTTTTAATATTGAACTGGTTAGAATTTAACTTTGTAATAAAGGTTAATCATGTGGGGAAAGCACTGTAGCTTTCCTCACAAAACATAGTGGATTGCTATAATATCTATCCACATAGTTTTTTTCTTATGATTTTTTTTAAAATTATCTTTGTCAATTTTATGTTTTCAATATTGAGCTGGTTGAGAATTACAATTATAAGTCATTACAAATAAGACTAAATCATGTGGGGAAGCATTGTAGCTTTCATCACAAAACACTGTGAATTGCTACGGTGTTTCCACATGGTGTTTTTGTCCCTTTTTTTTTCAAAAATTATAACTTTAATAAACTGGTTATTAAAGTTAAAATGCATGCTAAAACATGTTTTTTTTTTTTCCAAAATTATCTTTGTATGAAAATACGATGTGATTTTTTTTTGGTTTAAGAGACTTAGCCGTATGCATGAAAACAAAACATTTTTTTTAATTGTTTAATGTTTTGATGAAAACTGGATATTTTAATACCAGATTTGTATCTTTGTGGTATAAAAATACAAACCAATATTAATCAAAATGTCGTTAAAAATTTACGCTGGAAAATCACAAATTTCAAAATTATTTTTTTGAATTTGTTTTAACGAGCGCGCCCGGCCCAAAAGGAAACTAGGCCGAAATCTACCAAAAATGAAATCGGGCCAGAATCGCCCTGAAAGAGAACCTACTTGTGGCTAGACTCAACCTAGTCGCGTGGGCTAGGCTGATTTTCCAGCCCGAAAGAACCAATATACTGGTTGCGGGTTACTGTGATGAGCACATTAATATTAAAAGAAAACAAATTGATTTTTTTTGGAATTTTTGAAATATTAGCCTAAGTCTCGTGGCTTTAATAAACTGGCTATTAAAGTCAAAATGCATGCTAAAACATATATGTTTTTTTTTTCAAAATTTTCTTTGTATGAAAATACGATGTGATTTTTTTTTGTTTGAGAGACTTGGCCGTATGCATGAAAACAAAATATATTTTTTTAATTTTTTAATGTTTTGATGAAATTCGGGTATTTTAATACCAGACTTGTATCTTTACAGTATAAAAATATAAACCAATATTAATCAAAATGTCGTTAAAAATTTACGCAGGAAAATCACAAATTTCAAAGTGATTTTTTTGAATTTTTTTTTAACGGGCCAGTCCCGGCCCAAAAGGAAATTAGGTCGAAATCTGCCAAAAATAAAATTAGGCCAGAATCGCCCCAAAAGAGAACCTACTTGTGGCTGGACTCGGTGGCTGGACTCAACCGAGCCACGTCGGTTGGGATGATATTCCAGCCCAAAAGAACCAATATATTGGTTGTGGGTTACTGTGCTGAGCACATTAATATTAAAAGAAAACAAAATGATTTTTTTTTGGAATTTTTGACATATTGGCCTAGGTCTCTTGGTTTTAATAAACTGGTTATTAAAGTCAAAATGCATGCTAAAACATATATGTTTTTTTTTCGAAATTTTCTTTGTATGAAAATACGATGTGATTTTTTTTTATTTGAGAGACTTGGCCGTATGCATTAAAAAAATATATTTTTTAATATTTTGATGAAAACCGAGTATTTTAATACCAGATTTGTATCTTTACGATATAAAAATACAAACCAATATTAATCAAAATGTCGTTAAAAATTTTCACAGGAAAATCACAAATTTTGAAATGTTTTTTTTTTGAATTTGTTTAATAGGCCGGACCTTGCCCAAAAGGAAACTGGGCTGAAATCTGCCAAAAATGAAATCGGGCCAGAATCGCCCCGAAAGAGAACCTACTTGTGGCTGGACTCAACCTAGCCGCGTGGGCTGGGCTGATGTTCCAGCCCGAAAGAATCAATATACTGGTTGCGGGTTATTGTGCTGAGCACAATAACCAATTAACTATAATTAGGTGGTTACTGTGCTCAGCACAATAACCACCTAATTATATTTCATTTGCTGCAGAATGTGAATTATTCGTTCTGCATGCAAATGAAGACGAACAAAAAAATAGACAGAGGCGGGGGTAACTAATCTGCGGTGGCTGCTGTGGAGGCTCTTGATGGTGCTCGCTGGTGGCGGTGGTTCCAGGCGGCACTGCTGCAGTTTCTTTTTTTTTTCTTCCCTGTGCAGAGGCACCAACGTTTATTTGGAATCTAGCAGATGCTGTTAGGAAAACTTGAGTGGCAGAGGTATGCTAATCTTTGGCAAAGATATTTGAGTAGTTGATGCTTGAGCGAGACTTGACTAGACCACATAACCATGGTTTCCCACCTTTAGAGTCATCTCCTAATTCATCTCTCATCATTGTTCTAGAATCCTAGGCAGAACCTTCAATCTTTCCCATATACATAGCTTGTTCAATTCTTTCAGCAATCTTCATAACGTCATGTCAATCTTCCAAAGTTGTTGTGGTTGTTTGATGATTATTGGAAACTTTTCAACAACTAGGTAATCTTGGTAGTGCATGGAAACATGCAGCACTGCCACTGCCGACGTGTGGAACCACGTGTCGTCTCAATTGGAAGAGAACCTGAAAAACTCATTTGTCTCATTTTCAATTTGTCACTAACAGTACAGCAAATAGACACCTGTAGAGGGAGTTATGCTCTGTTGAAGTTTCAGTCTTCTTTCTATTTTTCAGCCTAGGTCTGTCTTTTCTCCTTACTTTTGTGTTTTGACGCTGACACTAGTGGGAAACAATCATAGATGATTTAACACCACTACACCCTTTCTTTGATTCCTTATTGGCAGATTCACAAACATATCTCTGCATAAGGAGTTCTACTTTGTTGAAGTTTTAGACTACTCTTGTTTTCCCTATCAGGTCTGTCTCTTCTCCCTACTACTGTGTTTTGGTAATGCAACTGCTAGGAGAAAATTTTATAGAATATGAAACTACTACATCTCCTCTTGTATTCCCCATTTGCAGTGCCACAAATGAATTTTTATAGAAAGAGCTCTGCCATATTGAAGTTCAACATCTGCTCATGTTTTCAGACTAGGTTTGACTTTTCTACCTATTACATTGTTTCGGTGTTGAAACTGGTGGGGTAAATTTTCATATCATCTGAAACTACTTCATCCCCTCTTGTATTCCCCACTTGCAGAGCCACAAACAGATCTATGTAGAGAGAGCTCTGCTACGTTGAAGTTCTATGCCTACTCTTGTTTTTCAGATCAGGTTTGGCTTTTCAACCTACTATAGTGTTTTAGTGGTGCCACTGGTGAGAGAAAGTTTCATAGCATATGAAACTACTATATCCCTTATTGCATTCTCCACTAGTAGATCCACAAACAAATTTTTATAGAGAGAGCTCTACCACGTAGAAGTTTAGTGTCTAATCATGTTTTTTTTAGACCAACATCCTATGTTAATGAACTGGAATTGAGTTCACAGTGAAGTGACTTCAAAGAAAGCCAATGCACATGGCACAGAAGGCTGGTAGCTATTGGGTGTCATTGGAAGATATGGTGGTGATGAACAATTAACAATGCAAATGAACCAGAAAGAAGATCAACTTTAATTGATAACAAAAGACGTTGTTGTTGTTGTTCACGACTGAAATGAAAGAGAGGCAATACAACTTTGAGGTTCTGATAGTTGTTAGTGAAGTGCTAAGGAAAAGAGTTCATTATTTTTCCTTGTGTAGGACGTGAACTGACAGTGCTTCCACATGAGGCTGTATAGACATTCCCTTTCCACTCTTAAAGTTCAGCACTTGTTCAAGCTGATTTATGAATCTACCTACTTCACCTTGTTGCTCTCAATTTCCTTTTAACAATCGGTCTCTCGCCAACCTCTTTATTCATTTTCCCTCCTTTTTCAATTAGGTATAGCAGAGCTTATATGGGAACCCATCTTTCAACTCGGTGCATGCATGCATGAATGATAAATGTATGACCATGTAATTTATATGATGAACTCGCTCTTCGAGAGGTGACATATGGTCATAACTCTTGTATGATGAAACAAGAATTTTGATTCTTGCCCAAACTCTACAACGAAAATTTTCTGAGTGACGACCATTGTGTCACCCACAAGAAGGGTTTGCCCTGATGCAAATAAAGATAACACATACAACCTAAGGACGGGTTCTATTCATTATGTAAACATGGATATGTTTTCTACCTGGTCTCAAGAAGGGTCTCATATCTACCTAGTGACGATCTTCCTAAAGACAGTATAGGGGTGTTGCGAGAAATGGTTAAGGCACATATACCCACTATTACCAAACAAGCACTCAGATATGAGTTGAGTGTTTCACACATCTGAACTCTGATCAATAATCATAAGGCAGATCACTAATCCCCCTCTTAACTTAAAGTAGGTGATGCATGAGGCAGTTCTATACAATGCCTGATCATATATGTACAAAAATTAAAGCGTGCAAAAATAAATAAATAAAATAAGCTTGTTAACATAAAACATGCAAACCAAACAAAACACAATTATCAGACAAAAACAAAGCTTAGTCCACAAGGTCCCCAGTGGAGTCGTCATTCTGCTGCACGTGTGCGGCGTCGCTGGCGAAAAATCCACTCTCAAATATTATTATATCAATTTATCTGGAAAATATGGGGAGATAAGGAATTCTTGTCTTTTATTAGTGGAAAAATGGAATGGGAGTTGCTACCTAGTATTTTGGTCACTAGGACCCTAATTGGTCTCAGAGATCGGGTATGGGGACTGGTTGCATAAAGGGAAGGTATTAGCACTCTAAATACGCCCTACCTAAGGTCTGCATTGTTTTATTGTCTGATAAAATATAGTCTTGTCATGTTTTCTAGTTGTTGGTCCGTCTATGGTTTAAGGTAAATAGATCATTATCTTATTCGGATAAAACCTAACCGTTCTAACATCAACAAAAGAATTTAATATCCGGAATATGTCTTACGTATAAGGTCGTAACCTCAGATTCTAAAAGAAAACAACATAATTTTTTTGGAATTTTTAAAATATTGGCCTAGTTCTTGTGACTTTAATAAAGTGGTTATTAAAGCTGAAATGCATGCTAGCAATATATATTTTTTTGAATTTTAGTTGTATGAAAATATGATATATATATATATATATATTAAATACCTGGTCGTATGCTTGAAAACAAAAAAAAAACATTTTTTTAATGTTTTTGATGAAAACTGAGTATTTTAATACTGGATTTGTATCTTTACAATATAAAAATACAAACCAATACTAAGCAAAAAATTCATTAGAAAAATATGCGGGAAAATCATATATTTTTTTGAAATAATTTTTGAAGCAAATTTTATTTTATATATATATATATATAATTTTAGAATGGACCGGACCCAGTCCAAAAAAAAGAAACTGGGTCGAGATCAACCCAATAAAATGCAAACTATCTCCTATTGGGCTGGATTCAGCCCAGCCCCATAGGGTGGGCTAATGATCCAACCCGGGTTGGTTACTGTTCCCGTGCACAGTAACCAACCCCAATACCTTTAACCGATTGCTATGCTCATGCACAGTAACAGGGTAATTATATTTTCATTGCTGCAAAACGTGCACAGTGCACATTCTGCATGCAAGACAATGAAACAGGAAACAAAGACAAGGGGAAGAGAATTGCCTGGAATGGAGGCGCTGTCGTTCATGGTTCTGGTGGCCCACGGTGGTGTTGGTGTCGCGACAATCGGTTGTGGTGGCAGACGTTGGTTTTCCTTCTTCTTTCCTCTACTTCGGTGTGCTATCTTCTTCCTCTGTTTTTTCGTTCCCCTGTTAACAGTGTTCTTGCCTCTCTGCAGCAACTTCGTGGCGGTGCGGCTAGTGCTAGTGGTGTCACCGGTGGCTACGAAGAGGAGGACAGGCCGTTGTACACAGAGGATGCTGCTTCAGTTTTTTTCTGTATTTTCTTCTTCTTGCTCTTGCCTTCTGCTTGTGTTTCTGTTCTCTGTTCACTCTACTCTTTCTCTTCCTCTCTTAGCTTTTTTTTTTTCCCTTCTGTTTCCCCTCTCTCTTTTTCTATTCTGTCCTCTTTTTCTCCCTCTCTCTGTCTCCTCCTCCTTTGTTCTGCTCTTTTTTTTTTCGTTTCATTTTCTTTCTTTGGCTTTTATAGGCCAAAGAATGCCCGGTCAACTTGGTAACGACATGCAGAGGAATAGTAGTCGTGAAACGTTCCCCATAACTAAAGCAATCTACTGCTTTTGTTGCTGAAATGGCTTTGAAGAAGGTGATGAATAGTGCTCTGAAACGGCACTGTCTTCCTATCAAAATGGATATTTCTGATTTGGTCCTTAGATGTTTTTACAATTTTGTAATCAAGCCCCCGGATAAATTGTAATTGGATCCCTTGATTTTCATGTTATTTACAAGACAATCTTTGGTTTTTGATTTACGCGATTTGACCCTCAATTGACAATAAACTTCCAATTTCTTCAATTAAGCCCCTGACTTGGTCAATTTTAACCCCTCTATTTAAGCGCCTTTTCCAGTTTGGTTCTTGGTTTCGGATTTTTTCAATCAAGTCTTTAATTGGCTATAAAACTTCAATAATTATGCAATTAAGCCCATAATTTGACCAAATCAACTCTTCAAAATTATAATTGGATCCCAGAACTTTAATTTCTTTCAATGAAAGCCTAAATTGACTTAAAAATCAATTTTTCTTTCAATCAAGCCCTCCATAAACTCAATTAAACCTTTGATAAAATTTAATTAAGTCCATAAACATCTGATTTTGGATTTTTCTTCCTCAAATTGATTTTTCCTTGTCAACAAGACTCTCATCAGCCAAAAATATATTGTCAAATTTCAATTCTTGTATTTGTGAACCTCCTCAACCAATTTCTAGACATTTTATGGGCATTCCAGCATCCTTTTCTCGCTCCTATTATTTTTGGATTTCTTTTGAATATTTTTTGATATATATTTTTTGTATTTTTTGTGTGGAAACCCAAAAATGAATAACAACAAATAGGATGCTTTAAGGTGATGTTTATCTTTTTTTAAGCATAACCAACCCTTTACCTAGAACTAACTCTAAAGACTAATTAGGGTTCCTAGTTATTATAAAACTTGGGGCAACTTCTTTTCCATTTTTTACCCATAGTAGTTCATTAATATGTCCTCTGCGACACACATAAATCAAAGAAGTTAAGGATGGAACTGGGTTCCAAGTTATGTTACCAAACTCTAACTTGTGCGGACCTATATAATCTAGTGTGAAGGATTTTATACATGGTGTTGCTATCCTATATAACCAACTCTAGGCTGCTCCTACATTCTATATGTGTTCTTTAGGTTTGGTGAGCCTGTCATAATTATCTAGATTCATCTTTGTGGAGAAAATGTTCCTTGAAAGATTGGTTTCTAATACACTTTTACACAACAAAGAGTCTTTTATTTGGTAGGAACGACCTTTATTCTCCAACCCATGCACAACTTCCTCTTGTTATGGTTTTTTTCACTCAAGATTGTTCGAGTGGGTCTCCAAAATGAAAGAGTGGGGCTCCAAAAGGAAACAATGGTGATGGTGACTCTTATTGTTGTGGTAATGAATTGCTACTTCTTTGCTTTTTATTTTTGAACATGAAAGACCCAGTCCAATAGTATTCCTTTCTACTTTCCTGCATGTCATTTTCTCATTTTCTTTTAGAAATTGAAGTACGTATGCGATAGGTGGGGCTTATAATAGGGAAACCAATAGCATAATGTGTTGTAAAATAAGAATGGTTTTGATTTGTTCTTGAGTAGTTAGAAAAACCTTTAAAAGAACTTTCATTGGTTAGGCTATCTAGTGGAGATCAATAAGAGTGGATGCAAGAGCGAAGCCAGGAATTTTTCCTGTCCTAGGCTATTAAATAAATATATAATATTTTTTTAAAGATAAATTATTAACTCATGTACATGAATTTTTAAAGTTAACAGTAAAGTTTTAATTCAAATACACTACCCAAAACATTAAAAAATAAATTTGAAAGTACATAAAATTGAAGTAAAAGTAAAAATAAACTCACTATTGAAGTTACATCATTCGATGTTTTGTGAAATATAATATAATTCATATATAATTGAATCTGAATCGATATTGTAACAATCACTCAACCGGAATAAAATAACAATCTCATGTCAATTGAAAAACAAAGTAATTAAATTTTTTCCCTCTCTCAATTCCTCATTCCTTCACTTGATTCTTCCTTATATTATTATTTTATAAGTTAGACTTTGTAAGTTTATAAGGTTATTCTCTCACTTTTCTTATTTTTTTTCCTTGGATTTTTTTTTTGTTTTTCCCTTACTTTTCTCTCTGGCCTTTTCTTTTCTTTCTTTTCTTATTTTGCTTCTGCCCAGTCGGCAACATATAAAAGGAAGGAAGAATTGATTTGTTTTATTTTTTAATGGCAAATAATCATTGTACCCTTAATGAGTCGTTTTGCTTTTATTTGATGGTCTTTTTTTTGTTAGCATTACCAAACTCTGTTCATCCTAAAATTTTAATTAGATTTTATTCAATATATTTTAAGATCCCTCGTAAAATTTCAGCTCAATTTGATGGTTGGATTGAAAATTACACCCAATAACATAAAACTGGTCAAATTGTGATTTTTTTTATCAAATTTCTGAATCTCTAAAATTTTTGAAATTTTAACTCAAACTAAAGCATTATATGAAAAGGCTCTATGCAAATTTTCAGAATTTTTTAATACCTTAATCGAGAATTAAATTTTTTTTTATATAAAACTAATAAAAAAATATTGATAAAATCTTGACATGGGCTAGAGCCCACCCGAGCCCTTACATGCCTCCGCCCTTGAGTGGATGTACATGTGATAGGAAGGTTGATTACCTTAGCTTATATATATATATATATATATATATATATATATATATATATATATATGGGAGTTATACAATTAGGAGTTGCATAAGGGATACAACTAGTATATGCTTTAGGGCTAAATTTGTAAATCACTTATTAAAAGTTGATAAAAAAAATTTTAAATTATTTTTTATTTAAAAAATAAAATGTTTTTTTAATCAATGTCAACCAAGACTAAGTCTTTCTATCTCTTTGATCTTAAAAGCGCACCCTTCACATTAGCTTGATGTATTTAGAGAAATATAATAAATTCTCTTAGGTCACATGAGTTGATTGAATCGCTTGTATACTGGAATTTGAGGTTTGGAACAGTCTCCACTAGCTTTTTTAACTTCCTTTTGCTATCTAATTAAATTAATCTTTAAATTGGGTTGCAAGCGAAATCGAACAATTAAATTTATTGCATATTGAAACTACATTACCCATTTATCCTTCTAACTTATTAACTTATTATATTTGTCACATTTATCCATATAGTTTTTTGTCTCACATCCCACATTACTATCCCATGAGTCGGATCTATTGGAAAGGTTTTAAGATAAATAACAATAAAATACCCCCCAGATAACACTCTAGCTCATCTCATGAAATATTATAGATTGACATAATTTCTTTTTATAAATTTTGTCATTTTTGATTAGAAATTTGACTTGATAATTTATTTGCTATCAGGTTCTTGTAGTGTCAAAAAAACATCCCCACAATAAATTAATACTCAATTTTGCATAGTAAAATGCAATTTTTTTGTTTATAAAATATTAAAACTATAAGGATCAAATTTGACGTCATTAAAACAAAAAAAACATATTTTTTTTTAAAATTTTCATGAGGCGTGTTTTTCTTAAAAAATTATACCCAAAGTTTTTTTTTTTCATTTGTGATCCTTATTAATTTATTAAGGTTTTGATATTTCTGTCTTACATTTTGATTAATTTATGTTTAAGTCATTTGATTTTTTACAAGAGAAAGAGAGAGAAAACGTTGCTAAAAAACATGAGAGGAGCGAGAGAGTTTTTAGTATGTCACATTTCAAAAATAAAAAACATGATTTTTGTGTTAATAGGTTCCATTTAAGTATTTTTTTACCCATCTTGCTTGAAAAAAAAGATC
>Ga0325404_1006390_pt1 | contig 12377 bp, 5 predicted proteins | sample PopdelMetagenome_18_FD_205664 | JGI IMG/M metagenome (GOLD analysis project Ga0325404, IMG submission 205664) | Populus deltoides microbial communities from Bellville, Georgia, United States - Xylem-Control-R1 | ecosystem: Host-associated > Plants > Phyllosphere > Stem > Wood/Secondary xylem... | reverse complement strand
GATTTCCTTCTGGAGTCTCCTTGTTCGGCATGGTATCTGGCATGTTCTTTCCATTGGATCTGAAAACCAATCCCACAAAGAACTGAGTTACATTTGGGGATGCAAAAAGGCTTAAATAAGGGGAATAAAAGAGGTCATTGTACTTGGTTCTTTGTGTTAAATCCTCCTCCACATGACTAGGCTGGATAGGTAGATGCTCAAAGTCATTAGCTTCTGCAAAGAATACAGGCTCATTAGTTTCTCAGAACCAATTTGCTAAAACATATAGCACAAAACCATAAGCAGCACCTGGAGAAGTGAGCCAATCATGGAACAACTGAGTGTATGGCTCTTCTTCTTTCCTCATTGAGTGGTTGTCTAAGGAAATAAACCTCCTCTTCAGTCTGTAAAATGGTGGGGTTGAATTGCTTCTTCTGAATCGTTCTTTGGCAACACGATCTCGTACACAAGCTTTATATCTTAGTTGATTCTCTTGCCTTTCACACTCATCATTCCTTTTAGGATCTTTAGAACCAGGGTCCAAAAGGAGCCAGTCTGTCTCACCAACAGATATATCTGAATGTTGTATAGAAAATTCATTATTTTGATCCTGCCACTGAGGCAATTTGCAGATATCTTTAGTAGAATCAGCTGAATTTTTAAAATCTAACACACTGCTTGTACAACTTGAGAAGAAGTTATCTTGGCTGGAAGGCTTTGACATAATCTCCCAGCTATCAGGAAGATGCCAACAATTTTCCTTTTTACCCCATCCCTTGCTCCCCTCACTTGCATTATCATCTGGAAAGTGTTCAGCATCCCAAGCTTTTGCTTGAAAAAAAGCACTTGAAGTTACAGAACACCAATCAGACATTGATGAATGATTTCCTGAGGCATACTTTTCTAATTGTAGGATAGAATTAGATGCAAGACCTTTCCCTTTAGCTAAAAGATTTCCATTTGGTGAAGAAGAATTTACATAAGCACCTGGCAGAAGATCAAAAGGTGCAGACATCTCAGCTCCATCAGTATCTGCAGGCAACTGCTGAGTACACGATGCTTTGTCCTGCGGTAAAGCACAGGGAAAGATATCAAATATCGTATCCCCTTTTGGGATACCCACATTTTCAGCTGTCCAAAGCCGTCTTCTTTTGTTCTTGAAGCCATCATTAAGAAATTCAAATGCTTCCTTGTCAGCAAAAATATCCCTATCAAGTGACAGGCTTTTCCGTGAGGAGCAACTCTGTAAAATGGGTTTTATATTACTCTTGCTAAACGGTAATTCGTTTCTGAATCCATAATGATCAAAGGAGAATGCATTCCCAAGAGATTCATTTCTTGCCACGGAATCAATTTTTGGGGACTCGTTTTGCCATTCTGAGCTTGAGAAATGGCTCTGCATGTGATCACTGAGTCTTTCCCTGGTAGTGAAACTATCTTCCAAGAAGCAATTATCTGTCGATAAAAAATTCTTATCAGATGTCAAGAGATGACACTCATCTGTTTTGGTTGCTCTTGGCATGTATCCAGAGATGGATCCATTCCATGTTTGGGAAGAGTAGTCACCCCGAAGAACAAATTCCTTATCAGCTTGTTCCTCTTTGAATTCTGAAACATTTGAGTAGAATTCTTGAGGAACTTTATCATGCTTCCCATGAAAAAGATGGTCGACCTCTTTGTTTAGCATCTTCAAAGGGCAAGAAATGAGATGATGAGAAGACTGGTGAATTTTAACCCCGCCTTTCTTTATTGCAAATCCAGAAAAATCTGCATCAAAAAAATCTAGCAACAAAAAGATATTCAGGTGTCAAGACAGATCAAACCACTTTTGCATAGAAAAGAAAAAACATCAAATCTGAGCAGCATGAGAAAAATAAATGGGAGCTGGTAAACATGTTTGGCAATAAACAATAGAATTGTACCTTGTTTCACTGATGTGATATCATTACCTTCCTGCCAAATGTCATTTTTCTGGAACGTTTCTGTTGCCCGAGTTGAGGATTCTCCTATAAACATTCAAAAAGTCAAACAAAAATTTAGAAGCAATCATAAATCATATGGACACCACAATAAATTAAAGCAACAAATAGCTGCGAAAGCATACCAATAACGGTGCATTCCCTCCAGAGTTGTTGAATGACCTTCTCAATGAAGGCAAGGATAGGGTTCCAATCCTGGGGAAAGGGTTAAAATCTCAGCAGCGCAAAAAATTAAGACACCAACTTCATAATCACTCAATGATTGTGTGGCAACAACATGAAAGGTTCAAGAATGACAGTGGGTAATGAATCGAAAGATTATAGCAATGGGCGAGCTTTTAGCAGCACACATTCGCTTGAAATACTTCTAGCTACCATACAGAAAGCACATGTGGTGGCCTCATAATCATGCTCATTCTCAGGAAAAATATTCGGGGAGTAATACATGCATTGCCATACACTCAATTATGTTGATAAGAAAATTGCACATCAGACGCTTAGTTGAAGAAAAAGGTTGTGGCCGGATTGAAATACATTTTTTCTGTTTCAGGTTTGAACTAAATCAGAATCCCTATACAATCAAAGAAATAAATCAGAATCTCAAAGATAGACATGATTTTGATTTAGACATACAACACTAGTTTACCACATACTAACTCTTTTGTGCCCTTTGTTTTGTTTTGTTTTGAAATACATTTCTTTTTTAGACATATCATACTGAGAATCTTCTGTTCACACAGCAATGACTCTTAGCATCGCATTCTAGGTAATGATGCCACAGCAGCTGCTTATTCTTGAGGAAGAGGGGCAATGGGGTTGGATGCAGCACTAGTGCATCCAGATAAACAGTCAAGATCTGGGAAGTCAAATTAAATGTACTGAACCTGGTGTCATAACCGGAATAACTTGCAAAGCAAACCAGTGCACAGCAATCAGAATCCATTATCAGACAATAACATTACCTTGAATTCAGCATGTGTCTTTGATGGCTCAAAGGTTAAATCATAGAGAGAGAAAGGGCAACTCAAATTTAAAATATAAGCTGGACACGGTTGAGGCCTGCTTTTCTTTCCTTTTTGAGACACACTGTTAGCCTTCTGCAGATCTGGATGCTCAAATCTAGAGGCCAGGTGATTTAGCAATTTGTGAATTGGGCCTTTGCAAACAAACCGTGAATTAATATCTAGCATCATTAAGGTTAAAAGAAAAATGAACTAAACAGTCAATCCTCTCTAACAGCAGTTGACATGATCCAAAAAGATATGCATACACAGAGATGGATACAAACATATTGGAAAGCCTGCAAAAAGAACATCGATGAATGAGAAACCAGAAGACAAAATGAAGGAGAAAGGAGAAAGTAATCCCGACTAAATAAATATAAATTGTACCTTGATGAAAAAACTACTGCAAGGACCAGATATATAGCCAGAAAGCTTTAATACACTGTCACTGATATTCAGTTCATGAAGAGAGCTGGAATCTTCAATTCCAAATCCACTCATCAACAGTGACATTGCAGAAGATGGATTTGTGCAGAGAAGCTCCTCCTCACTACATTTGGGAACACAAGATGTCAAAAACAAATACATCAACCATACAAACTCCAACTTATGTTAAAAAAACAAAGAAAGAAAGCTCCAAACTGAAAACGTGACCGCTACATACCTTTCAATATCAACAACTTTAAAGGACACCTCTGAATGCATAAGAGCAACACGAAGTGCACATTTTTTTACCAAGTGCAGTATCTTCTTAGGGCTTCAAATTCAGTGATGCAAGTGACAAGAGAATCATGTCAGTGCAGTGCAATTCAAGATGAAAAGTACTTGTTTTGAGGCAGCTCAGAACCATTTTTCCAAAAGACAAGAAAATGAGAATAGGCCAAAAAGAAACCTGGATTGCATATATTTCCTCCGAACTGGTTGGTTGTAAAATAAATCACGAACAACAACTGCCAACATACCAGGAAATGTTGAGAAAGAGATTTTTGAATCTATTATAAGCATGACCGGATCTATGAGCTGGGAAGCAATCTCTACTTGCTAAATGCAATAACCAAACAAAATAAAGTATCACCTGTAGTGCCGACATCTTTAATATCATCATCAATTCCCAAACACAAACACTTAGATCCCTGGAAAGAGTAGTGTTGGAAGAATATGATTCTTACATGTATAGCAGCTAGAATGCGAACTCAAACTGACAAAATGAACCTGCAGAAATGGAAAAGTCATGAACCATTCCAACCTTCATGACCTTGCGATATCCATTCGGCATTCCACGAGCTTTTGTCAATACATCTAACACTGAGACATCAGCGATAGAAGACAAAGCTTCTCCCCGGAAGCCAAAGTTTCCACTAGCAACATCCATATCAGCCAAATGTTGAACCTTTGAGGTCACTGTTCACACATCAGAGAAACCCAAACATTATCGCATGGCAGGATAATAAATAAAGATCATATGACATCAACCTAGTTATACATTTATTTTCTTCCACTGTAAGTGTTCTGGTTATAACACATGATTATTTTGCCTTTACATACATCCCACCATAAGAACTAACACCATTCTCCACTGATCTTATATTAAAGTGCTTGTAGTATGCCATCTTTAGCCATCCATAATCCTTTCTTTTATACAGAGCCTAGTAATTTTAAAAATCAAGTTTCTTACCCTAAGTTGATTTAGAATTTTTATGTTCACGATCAGAGAAGCCAACATAGTTTTTTGAAATTTACAGATAATCCAAGATTTGTTTTCACTGAGTATCATATGCTATTGATATTTAATCCTCTTACAAACATCAGCTGCATTTTCCCAAAAAGTAAATTTCGAAACTTTAAGGTTGAAAACCCACATAAGAAACATGACTTACTACTCTATACATATCAAAAAGAAATAAAAAATAAAAGCAAAATTTAGCTACCGTATCTTTCTCCCAGTAACACCAATCCATCCCGTGAAATCCCACATCCTGCAAGCAAGAAAGCACACAAATTAATAACACAATTAGAACTCAGTTAAGACATTCAATATAACCTTAACCTTGAAAAAGGAAAAAAAAAAATGTTTAACAAACCATCATCAGAAACTTTCACATAGCAGGTCCCAACAGCCACGTAAACCGAAACCTGAAACAACAAAACAGTCATCACTCCTCATAAACACCAACATAATCCCATGATATGCATTACAATCATAATAAACAAATCACATGAAAAACAAACCTAGTGCCTTGAATTGCATAGTGCTAGCCCCTTTTTTTTGGCATAAACGAAAAGATAACCATCATTCCTCACAAACCCAACATTTTCTTTAAAAATATAACATAATGTCCCTCTCAAATTTCCCATAAAATGGATATCAAAAACTGCACAAGAAAAACAATATTTGTCGCTTGAATTGCATAAAGTTGAAATCTTTCTTTCTTAAACAACAACAAAAAAAATCCCAACATTTTATTAATCTTATAAACTCGAAGTTTTCACATTAAATGCAAAATTGTACCTTTTTAGCACCAGCATCCAAGCTATTAAAAACAAGCTCCTCTACAACTCTTGTTAAATCAAACACCAAGATCCCTGAACGCATTGTGCTGCGTGCTGACACCGGCAATCGCTTAATTATACCCATGAGAAACTATTTGGGAGAAATTCACTTGACTGGATCAGAAATGTGAATATTTGAGTAAGGGTTTTGAAACGATGACGTTTTTGAGAGAATTCACTTTGCGGGTTCTGAAAAAGGCGGTCTTTTGTGGGTGGTATATGTTAGCGAAGATGACGCTTCCTTTTTCTTTTTCTTTTTCTTTTCCTTGTTTTTGATTTTTAGTGTGGATTTGACATTTTAATAGCATTGTTATTTAAAGTTTTTTTAATTATTTTTTATTTAAAAAATATTAAATTAATATTTTTTTTTATTTTTTAATAGTTTTTATATATTATGTTAAAAACTAAAAAAATATTAATTTAAAAATATTTTTAAAAAACATTATAATATCAGACACACTTAATTATATTTATTTTAATGTAAAATCTAAACTTCTCATATTCTAACATTAATTTATCTTAAAATTGGTAAATTTGTGAAAATTTATATTTTTTTATATTAGAATCCCAACTTATAACGTGAAATCAAAACTCATTTACCATCCCATATTTCTTAATATAAATTTGTGAAAATAATAAAAGCACATCATAATATAAATTTGATCTACGAATGTTTCTTCTTTTCGAAAGGCAACAAAAACCTTAAACATAATTTTCTCCATTTAAAATAAATTCGTTTTTCAATCAATTCTTACACAGGCCTAACTAGTTAAATTGTTCATTTACATTTTTTTATATATATAACAACTCATATTTGAATTTAAATCCAGCATAACAATATTTGTCACAAAGAATATTTCAACAAGCCCATTAAAATTTTAAAAAAATTGAAATCGTCATTTAATCTAATTTTCAAGTAATTAAAAATTTTAACAAGTGAAGATTTAATTATATTAAAAGAAAGTAATAAAAAATACGCATTGTACTTTTATGCTAATAACTTTTCTAAATTAGTATATATGTTTTTATTATTAAATGTAAATAACTACTAAGATTTAAGATAGTAATTTGAGATTAGACTAAGCAATAGAGCTTAATCCTCATTTTTAAAATACAAGTATTCAACTCAAGAAAATAATAAATAATAAATTAATCTTTTGACTGGTCTTTTTTGTTATATTTTAAATTGGATCTAAAAATCTTCACTTATGAACCATAATGAAATCACGTTAACTTAACCCTAGTTTGCTTACCATGATAGGGTGGGACATATCACAAAACCAAATAATATTTACAAAGAAATATTCAAATGATTTTATATTTCTTTTATGAAAATATCAAACTTTTGATTTCACGAAGACATAACCCTTTTAAGAAGTTTACCATACTCGGGCAAAATTCTCTAAGTCAAAATAAAAACAAAACTCTTATTTTAATTTTTTTAAAAAAAATTAAAGTCTTAACTTTACATGGACAAATCCCTTTTAAGAATTTTACTACATTCGGATCAACTTTTTGGTAAAAAAGATAATTATTTATATTTTTTTAAAAACAAAGATATATATTTTTATTTTAGATGATGAAACTCTATTTTTCAAAGACAAAAATATTTTAAGAATTTTACCATCCTCGAGTCGACGATAGTCAAACAACACAATAAGAAATCAAAACACCATATAATCACACCTTTAAAACATAAATCTCACAATAATCAAAATGAACATATCCACATATAAAAATCAACTACATATGACAAATTATTCAACACAAACAAGTTAGTGTGGAAAAATATGATGTAAAATTAATCAAAACAAACAAATTAATATGTTAGGGTTTGAAATTGACCTTTGAAGATTATCGAGACTGAGTGGAAGCTATTGAAACAAAGAGGGGCAAAGGTGACAACGGACACACACTAATAAATAGGCATTGTAAATGGATAGTGGTGCATGTGATTTACGTGCTATCGTGGCTAGGATCGAGTGCGCCCTTTCCCTTCTTCTTTTCTACAGGAGAGACTAAGTAAAAAAGTTCATTTTATTTCTTTCTTTTCTCTCATTTTTTTCCAAGATGAATCGGTGATTTGGTCGTAGTATAGTGTTGGGGATATGAGGATTGTGGCTATTTTGGGTTTACTCTAAATAAATAATAGTCATTATAAGGCACACGTGTATCATCATCATCATCATCATCATTTTTATCGTGAACTCGGTTGAATGAGAGTTTTGTTGTAAAATATTTTTGTTTCGTGAAATTATTATTATATATATATATATATGGACTTATCCACAAATTTTAATGGTTGTGTCCATGTAGATCCAAGTAGTTTTCATTTTATAGACATTTTTTTTTCTTCAGTCAAAAGCTCAAAACAAATCACTCAAGTGATGTGATGAAATTTCAAATATTTATGTTAGAATATAATGAAGGTTTGTTGGATTTATACAGAAAAGATTATCCAAAAATTTCTAGCTATTTTTTAGGCATTGTACGGGTGGATTCCTTGATGAATATAGGGATATTTTTAGAAAGACAGTTGGATTTAAAAGAAAAGTTTTTCTTTCAAAAAAGATAAGCATCTTGCTTCATGTTATATTGATCTTGCCTATCTATTGGTAAACAATTATGATTCAATATCATAATAAACAATATAAAAAACATAAACAAGTCATAATTTTGGTTGAAAAAATATTTTCCTTTTCTTTTTAGAGGCTAAAAACTTATCAATATAATTTTTTTTAATCTAAAAAGGCTTTTAAAAACATGTAATATAGGCTAAGTTTTATGCTTATGAAAGAATATGATATACAAGGCTCAAAAAATATTTAAAGTTGTAAAAACATAGGCTTGCATCTTGATTTTAACATTTTGTGACTAATCTCGCTATAACCTTAATTCTCTCATCTCTATCTCGGTTTTTTTATCATTGAAACTTTATTTTCAATTCTAGACTTTGGATGATCATCAAGGACACTTTGGATAAAAAAATTTTAAATATTTTTTCTCTTTTTTATAACAATTTTTATTTATTTTCATAATCTTCCTTTTTATTTTTATTTAAAGGATTTCATTAATTATTCAAAGACTTCTAAAACATGCTCTTAATATGAGAGGTGATCCTAGTGTGGATTATTATCCAAGAAATATTTAAGGCAAAAAAAAAAAAAACAGAAGATATTTTTTTATTTGTGAATAATATATCAAAGATGGTTTTCCTTTATCTCAAATTCAAATATGTTAACCTTAGAGAAAAAGTGGTTTGATCATGATCCAAATGCACATTATCCATCATCCTTTAGATGATCAAATCACTTGGTATCTAGTTTAGGTATAATTAAATCGTTCTAAACAAGATTTTTTTTTTAGGGGAATTTTTCTTTTTAAGGGTTTATCAAGGATGATGGGATCCTTCGAGATTCCAAATTGATAGGTAATATGAGCTCTACCTTTTAATGTTTATCGAGATTGGAAAAAAAAAGATTTTTGAGATTTATATATATATATATATATATATATATATATAAAATTTCCCCTATAATTTACTTGATGTATTTTAGAATTCAACCAATGTTAAATATTACTTTGACAAAAACATCTCTTGACTTCAAAATAGTAATTGAAATAAAAGGAAATGTCATAATTATAAAAATGTGATGTAGTCCTAAAACACATAAAAAAAACTAAATGTTAGACAAATAAGATTTTAATGACTTTTTTCACAAAGTTTAACAATAAAAATGAGTTGACCAAATAACACTTATTCCATCTTCATATTAACCTCCTTGTCAAACATTTGTAGCATGGTAACACTGTCATATGCCTTATTCACAATCCTCGTCGATCATTTAATATTTAAATGATGGATTGGTGATATGTTAAATACTATTATTTTTCATAAATGCAACATAATCTTAACCTACTAATTTTCAGACTGATACTTGAAGTATTTACAGTTTTTGATTTTTGATTGAATGAACTAAAATTTTATCATGATACTTACTCTTTGCATTTATATCATATCATTTTAGATATAATGGTTGTATAAGATTTATCAAGAATGAGATAACATGTTTAGTATTTAGAAGTTAGTGATGATGTAAAACTTGGATAGTGAACAACCATATTGCAAGGTTAATAAACAATAGCGAACAATGAAAGTTTATTAATATTGGATAGTGACACTTGAGAAGTTAGTGATGATGTGAAACTTGATGGTGTTTGAAATGACTAGATATAATATTAGGATTTTCAATTTGAAGGCCATATTTTGATTTGTCTTTCGATATGGAACCAAACATTGTTAATGGATTCCTAATCCTTCTTGATTTAAGGCTTTGCTTAACCTTTTGCTGTTGTAGTCACCATATTCATGAAATGAGCTGATGAATTATTAATCAAGTATTTATAATATAGAGTTTTTAAGATATCAACTAAAATTAAGGTGAGCTATTTCTTGGATAAAAAAGGGTATGTTAATGTTGTCACTTTACATAACTTTAAGGGATATTTCTTGATTAACTCATTATTTCTTTTATCCATTCTTTAAATGTCAAACATGATTGAAGTTTATCTTTGAGTTGATTCCAAATTGTTTTAAAAAGGTGTCGGCTAAATTTTCTTAAATGTTCATTTTAGAGCCATCCAACCTCCTATACTATCTAAGAGCAGGTCTAACTACGCTTTCAAAAAAATAATGGATTAAAAGTTTCTCATCTTGAATAACAATTTTTAAGAAAACACGGGAAAATTGAAAAACAACATTGAAAAATGAAATCCAATTCTATCATTATTTTTATTGAAACAAATCATAGTCTGGTTGGATTTTTTTTGGTGAGACAACAAAAGCAAAAAAAAAACACTTTTTTTAGGGTGTGTTTATAATAGAGTTATGGTGAGATTTGATTGGGTATTTTTTTTTTGAAACATAAAGAAAAACAAGGAAAAATATATATAAAAAAAACTATCACACTTAACCACACTACATTCTCAAACACCCTCTTAGCTTTTAGTAGGGTATGATTTATGCTTCAAGAAAATTATACGTGCACAAAAAAAAAAAAACCAACCTCATTTAACCTTAATCCTAAACACAGAATCCTAAACACAGACACTTAAATGTTGCATTTAGGAGTGTGGTTGCGGTTGCTTTTCAAAGTATTTTTTAACTCAGAAATATATCAAAATAATATATTTTTTTATTTTTTAAAAACTATTTTTGATATCAACGCGTAAAAATGATTTAAAAACACAAAAAATATTAATTTAAAGCAAAATAATAAATAAAATTTTTAAAATATAAAAACAAGTATATCTAACTGCTAAAAAAAATGATTGGTAGAGACACCATGTTAATTAACTGTAGCAAATGAAGTGACAATCTGTTTTAATTTCCACTAACTTTTATTAAATGTATTGTCCTCCAGTTATGTTGTCTATTTACGACAACACCCCTTGTTGATTCTGGTGCAGATTGTAAAAGAACAAATTCAGGAAAGGGAAAAGAAAAACAATTATAGCCACTTCAATTCATATCATAATTGAATCTAATTCACACATAGCTTAAAGTCCCACAAAAAGTTTCAAGCCAGGTAAATATTTTTCTCACTATATCATAATTAACAAGACATTAATATTGAAAAACTATAAGGTATTAAACTTTATTATTAGAATTGTAATTGTCAAGTTCATACAATTTTAAGCTTTTGTAGACATAACCTCATCACAAACAATGTGTTGCACATGATAAATTGTGTGTGTGTATATTAAACTTTAAAATGTTTTTTCTTATGATTTTAATATGCTAATACTAAAAAAATAAAAAATAGCATTTTGATGTGTTTTTAATTGAAAAATAAATTTAAAAAATAAAACAAAAGAAGCTTGCTGCCTATCAATACCCAAAAATAAATCACTTGAAAAAGGGCAAGGAAAAGGGGAAAAAAAAACTGGATTGTCCTTAGCATAGTAGTTAGGAAACACAAACACAAAAAACAAGGTGACTAGAAGGAAAAGAAATCACCATTCAGGGGGATTTGTGTCTTCTTGTAGTTCTAGATACCTCAACCACTTCAAAAATAAATAAATAAATAAATAAATAAAAATTACCCTTCTTTCTTACATAAATTTTAACATTTTATTACCTTAACCTAAACAAATATATAAATAACAGGATCTTCTGATTTCCTCTCTACCTGGATTTCTTCCTCACCTCTCTCTATCTCTTTCTTTCTCTCTCTGCAACCAAAACAGAACAAGAAAAAAACCCTAATTTTGAATTCGCCGTTTCATCTCTTCTCTTACAATAAATTGAAGTGATCAGGTACTTAACCATTCTAATCAAGCACAGCCCATCTGATAACAATCAAAGCTTTTTGTGTTTTTGTAATTGAATCAATGCACATGGAATTGTACTCTATTAGATTTTGCATAATTCAATTGAATCAAGCTTCTAACATTGTGAATTACCTCTTATCTTGCTTTGATTCTCTGTTTTTTTTTTTTTTTTTTTTTTATCATGGTTAGTATACAGATTGAAGAATTCATGTATTCTCATTAATGGATTCTTGAAAGCTTGTGACTTTCTTGTGCATGGTGTGTGATTTTTAATCCCTTTTGGGTTGTAGTAGCTTGTTGATCGGCTGTATTTGGTTGCTGAGAAAGATGAGAATTCGAAAAATATTTTGAGCTTTTGTGCTCTATGGATTGCTGATTAGCTCTATGAATTCGAATAATATTTTGAGCTATATTGTTGTCTAATATTATTGCATTAGGTTCGGTTGAAGTAGATAACCTTTAATTTTTGCGTGTGTTGTTTAAAGATGAATTGAATTAATGGAAAACATTTTGGTGGATTCGTTTTGTAGTT
>Ga0325404_1006388_pt1 | contig 12377 bp, 9 predicted proteins | sample PopdelMetagenome_18_FD_205664 | JGI IMG/M metagenome (GOLD analysis project Ga0325404, IMG submission 205664) | Populus deltoides microbial communities from Bellville, Georgia, United States - Xylem-Control-R1 | ecosystem: Host-associated > Plants > Phyllosphere > Stem > Wood/Secondary xylem... | reverse complement strand
ATAAGCTGCATGCAACGTTTGAATCACACGCGCAAACCAAGCGAATAGACTTTCGCTTTACCCAAAACACTCCCATTAAATCCTGCCATCATTTTCCAAATCGTATAAAATTCCCCGGATTTATATACCCACCAGTGAAATACCAGCAAACACCCTCACCTTCTCTCAACTCCCTCCCTCCCTCCACTCCGAGTAAACTAGAACTTAACCAGCCTCTCCCTCCCTGCTATTGCTAACCCCAAACACCCCAAAACCTTCTCAACACTTCCCTCTCACTGATGGGTAGAGCATCCAAATGGTTCCGTGCCGTTCTCGGCCTCAAAAAACCCGACCCACCACTAGACCACCCCGTAACAACTCGTTCTAAAGAAAAAAGGAGATGGAGTTTCGTGAAGTCCCACCGTGAAAAAGACCAACACCATCACCAACAGCAACAACAAGAGACTGAAGCCGTTAAAGCAGGCTTTTTGTACGGGCAGGAGTTTGAGGAGGACCCGAACAAGCACGCGATCGCTGTAGCTGCTGCTACTGCTGCAGTTGCGGAGGCTGCAGTTGCTGCCGCGCAGGCAGCTGCAGAGGTGGTGCGGTTAACAAGCAGTGGGAGGTGTGTTGATAACAGTGTTGCGTACGTTAGCGGGAGTCCTGGCTTACGTGAAGACTTCGCTGCTGTTAAGATCGAAGCTGCTTTTCGTGGCTACCTGGTAATATAATTCGTCTCACGTTTTTTCCTTCACGTTTATTCCTTTATTCTATCCTGTATAAGAATTTTATTTATCTTTAGTTAGTCATGTGTTTTCGCCAATTTTGCTGGGATTAGCGCTATTTAGTCATGAACCTTTTATCTTGAAAAGATGGGATGCATGTTACAGCTGCCTGCTCTACAAAGTTACTAAAACAACGTCGTTTTCACTCTTACAGTGTTATTTTTTCTTCCTGCATTGCACTGTCACCTGAGTTGTTCTGCTCTGTCTTTATGCTTAAAGAATTCAGTGTCCGAATAAAATTGCATTTGGGAGGTTCTTTTTTCCATTTACAAGTCCTTTAATTGAACTATAAATGGAGCCAGTTTTTATATTTGTACTTGTGTGGTCACCAGACTACCATGTACAGGGCCGTGAATCCGTGTGGAACTAAAATTTTGACTTCCTTCTATCTTGGTTGGGATGTTCAACGTTGAAAGAAAATAATCCGGTTCTATTTTTGGTCTGGATCTAGGAGGAATAATTTCAAGCGGTACCATGCCATGGTGTTCTTTTATGTAATTTCAAAGACATTGTACCCAAGTCTTTAACTAGTTATCCCAGTGAAGCTTCATGATTTTTTTTTATTATTATTATCGGTGTGCTTGTTTAGTTGATTGGTATGTTTGTAGCTTAAATGCTTTTGATTTCATGTGGAAATTGCTGTACAGGTGCTTTCTTTTGGACCACTAGCGTCTGTGATAATAACTCTATCAACGAGATGCTCTATTTAAAAAGATGGGTTTGTCTAATTCCAGTGTTACATTCCAAACTGTAGGGCCAAGCTCCCATTGTCAACAGTTGTTGGATGGATTTTGGCCCGTAATGCCAATAGGATTGGACATAGAATAGTAGTAAAATTAAGGATATTTGGTAGGTTTTTTTTTGGTTGACAAGGAATACGGAAATTGTTGACACTTGACAGTACACTTTTTGAGGTTTCTCGTTTCCAAGTATGGTTCAACTCTAAATGCTTTTAGTTGCTGGGTCTTAGGTAAGGGTGGGTACCGAAGTAGCGAAAAAGTGTAAATGTTTCCTTCATGTCCAAAGATGAAAGTTGGGTTAGTTGTTCTATTATGGTATTGCTACGAGTATGTTTGTTTTTGTGTTTAAGGCGGTGTCTTTGAATTTTTTTTTAATTTTTTTTCTTCAAATTAATTTTTTTTATGATTTTATATCGTTTTGATATGCTGATGTCAGATAAATTTTAAAAATAAAAAAAAAATTATTTTGATGATTTTCAAAACACAAAATACTTTAAAAAACAATCACCACCACCACAATCACAAACACTACCCAAGTCAAGGCCTGTGGAATACTTTATTGTTGTAGTTTGTGGCTCTATTAATACTCATTGGACGGTTAGGATTCCTTGGGCGGCTATGTTTTCTTGGGCATTTTAAGGTCTACTGTAAATATACACCATATAATTCTATTTTGACATAGTGAAACATAAAAGCTCTCTACTCCTGTGGATATAGGCACATTGCCGAACCACGATAGATCTTGATCTCTTTCTAGTTTCTCTACTATTCAATATTCATCAAAGACTTTTCACAACATTTATCTTTTCCCTCGGGGGAGGGCGGATAGTGAGATGTCATTGTCTTCTATAATGGATGTAGTGTCAGATGGGATTTTCAATTGGGATTTTCTCTAAGGCTTCAGTCCTGTTTCCTTTTAAAATCTTAATTGGTGTGAGATGTTCTGTTTAGCGCCATGATTTCAAGCTGTCTGTCAAACTGATGATCCTATAGTGAATGTAACAGTGTGAAACTATGACCAGCTCGAGATGCCTTTTTTTTATTATTATTACATGTAACAAATGCGTACTTAATTAAAGGATTGGACATTTCTGCTCGAGCATTAAATGCAATGCGATGATTGTTAGGCTTTGAAGTATTGGTGTGTGTTTGATAAAGCAGCTGAAGGTGATTTTTCCCTAAAAAAGCACGAATTTGAAGGGTTTTTTTAGGTGTTTTTGGATGATTTTTATATCCTTATATTAAAATCATTTAAAAATACTTAAAAAACATCAACTTCATGTTTTTTCATACAAGGAATGCTTTAAAAAAACCCAAACGGCAATGTTAAACTGGCTTAACTTGGTGACTTTTTACTGGATTAATCTAGGCAAGGAGAGCGTTAAGAGCATTAAAAGCGTTGGTGAGGCTTCAGGCACTGGTAAGAGGTCACCTTGAGAGGAAGCGAACAGCAGAGTGGCTTCATCGAATGCAAGCATTGCAGAGAGCGCAGGCTCGAGCACGTGCAGGACGTGCCCAAATTTCTGAATGCTCCCACTCAAGCAGCAAGTCTTCTCGCTATCACCTCCCTGTAAGCGGAACTCAATTTTCCCTCCCATATTTGAATTCCTTATGCTGGAATTTTTTGAGAAGTGAATTGCTTTGCTCATGGACTCAAGGCTACTTTTCTTTAGAGCTGTAGACTAGCTTTCTTTTTGGCTTTAGACACCGTTAATTAAGGTGCATATATTATTTATGGTTTTGAATGATGTAAGCTTGGTGGGTTTGGTGAGGGTGGTTATAAAAAATCAATGAGCCATATTATACAATAAAATCCACCTTCAAAAATGGCTGTGGTGCTCATGAAATTGGCTTATCGAAATTTTTTTAGAAGCAGATAACTGTATGCTTAGACTGTATTTCTATGTGCCTGTACCAACTTTCCCTAGGTTATGTGTTGCTGATCATATTTAAACTACCTCCAGGGTCTGCCAACCCATGAAAAATCCGAGCATGCCATACGTGTTACGATTGGAAAATATGAAAAATCATCAATGCTTGAGGTATATTTATCCTGTTCTCCTTGGATGATTATTCAACTGTTAAAATCCTGACCTTGCATTTGTGGACCTGTTTTCGACATTTACAGAGAACTGGGTCAAAATCTAAAGGCAGAGAAATTGCCGATCAAGATGTTGCACACTTATCCTTCAATTGGTCAGAACATGGAATGGATGGTAGAACATGGGATCATCAAGCCCCTTCGCCAGGAACTGGCCCCATTGATGATGACAAGATCCTTGAGATTGATTCTGGAAAACCACATATTACTCCTAAACGTAGAAATCTCTTTCACCCTTCTCACCTTTCCTTGTCTGCGGATCAGTATATCCATAGTTTCACAACATCAAAAGGCTCCACAGTCCATCAAGCAGTTCCAAGCCCCTCATCTGGCGAAGTTCAATCTTTCAGTCCATTGAAATTCTCTCATGAGGTTGAGGAAGCATTTTGCACCGCTGATAATAGCCCGCAATTCTACTCTGCATCATCAAGGGGTGGCAGTGGTAAGAGAAGTCCCTTCACTCCCAGTAGGAGTGGTGGCTCTAGAAGCTTCATGAGTGGATACTCTGACTACCCAAATTATATGTGTAACACTGAATCTTCAAGGGCTAAGGTGAGATCTCTAAGCGCTCCAAAACAAAGACCCCAGTACGAGAGATCCAGCTCAACCAAGAGATACTCGGTTCTCGGCTTTGGTGAACAAAGATCGAGTAGTGCACAGAGTGCTTCTGCCTTGCGTGCAAGTTTTACGAGTAAAGCTTACCCTGGATCTGGTCGTTTGGACAGGCTGGGAATGCCTGTTAGGCAGAAATACTAAAACGAAGTTTCAATGGTTTTAGTTTCTGGAGTAGCTTCTAATCTGGGTAACAAATGAGCGTGACTTAGTTTATACTTGATTTGTCTTAGATTAATGTATGTTAACTGTCAAGTTGTTTATGTTGGTGGCTAATTAGTATGATCACTAGACGCTAAGAATCCAATGGAAATCATCCATGTAGTGTTTTTGAACTCGTTTTCTGTATCAAGGGTAAAATCAAGCTTAACCGGAAGTGTCAATTCCTGAATCCATATGTATCAGGCTTCTCTTCTAAATCTTTTCTGCCATTTACCATCATTTCTGAAACAGAAAGTAGTGATAGATTTGAACTGAAACCGGTTATTGTCCTAAAACCAATTCAGCAGTGCGATCTCGTGAATTAATCTGGTGAATTAAACAGTCAATACTGTCAAAGTTTTAAAGGTAGCTCATGCCCTACAAGGGATTTAGGAGATCGCGTTTGAAGAACATGTTTGAGGACATGGGAAAGATAATGTTGGTGGTTGTGATGGTCACAAGTCAGCTAGACATGGCTACGGTCCTATGACTCCGTGTGGTCAATTAATGCATCTTTATCAGTACATCTTACATTCAAATGGAAACATTGAATTGCCCCATGCCATGCCATGCCATGCCATGCAATGCATTAGGGCAGGTCCCCAATCTGATTAGGACATCTTATACCCAAGTAGAAATTTCGAGTAGCTCAATGCAATGTCCAGCTCTTCCCTTGTTCAACCACAAGCTCTTGAGTGGCCCAACTATTTCACAGCTCTGTTGACTGTTGTGTGGTGGTCATGAACTCGCTACTATCAAAGAGAATCATTCAGCTCTGCTGCAATATATACATGTATCAGCTAAGGTTGTGAACTGCGTTTCGTTTCGGCTGGAATGGCTCTAATCGTTTAGGATCTCAAGTTATTCTAGATTTCTCCGTCAAATTCTAGATTTTACAGGTGATTTTGGCATCTCCATGGCTATTCATTAAAGAAAAAAAAAATAGTTAATTTCGGATAATAACTTTTATTGCTTGTATTTTTAAAAATATAATTTTTTTTTATTTATAATATTTAATTTATTAAACTTTTATTTTAATTAGTTCTACGGTGGAAACAATTTGACAATAATATTCCAGGACTTTAAAAATTTACAATTTGAGTTTTTAATGGGTTTTTTAGTATAACTAGGTGTTAGATAAATTAGAGTATATTTGAATTCATCTACTTTAAAAAGAGAAATAAGTTAGAGCTCGAGAGACTAAGTGATTTATGTTTTTTTTTTTGTTTTGAAACCTTACTTTCTTAATATTTTGACATTTTATTTATGTTGAATTCTTTACTCTTAATTATTTAAAAATATTTTAAATTTTAAAATTATATTTAGATGCTTGACATTATGTTTATATTATATAATTTGAAGTTAATTTAACTTTAAATTTGAATTGAAATCATGTATATTGAATTAATATTTTAAATTACACACACAATACAAGATCTTGGAATAAAATATTTAAGTAGTCCAGAACTAAAATTTATTGTTCCAATAAAAAAAAATCAATTGGAACGAAATTGACAACTCAACTAAAGTAAAATAATATTTTCTTATATTTTTGTTTTGTTTCTTTTAATATTGAAAACACGTCTTGTTTATAAATTTATATTTTTCAAATATTAAAAGTAAATAAATGAGAGAGAGAATGAGATCTTTATTTATTATGTAATTAATTTATCTTTAGTATTAAAAATACATCTTATGTGTAAGTTTATAAGTTCTAAAATATTAAAAATAAACAAATTGGTTTTTTGATATTTTTAAAATTTAAATCAAGTCCTCCATGGACTTAATAAACTTGTTATTAGGTCCATGATGGATACAAAATATAAAAATTATTTTTTTTTTATTTTCAAGAAATACTAAATCATGTAATATATTTTTGGTTTTTTCTTTTTTTTTCTAATTTTTATATTTTTTGATTAAAAATAGGCACATAATGTTTTTGGAAGGACTTGGTCATATTTAATTAAAAAAGATTTTTTTTGAAATATTAAATAAATTTATTTAATATTAAAATTACATCTTACGCATGTTTACTTTATATAAAATAAGGACTAGTCACCAACCTTAAGGGAAACCTTGAGAAAACAATACAATATTAAGAACCTGTTTAGTATTGTGGTAGCGATTGTTATTAAAATAATTATTTTTTAATTTTTAAAATTTATTTTTAATATAAACACATCAAAATAATTTAAAAATATTAAAAAAAATTAATTGAAAATAAAGAAAAAAATAAAAAAATTTAAATTTTTTCAGAAATATTTTAAAAATATATAAACAAACATGTTTTTGGGTAATTCAAAGGTGAGAAGCCGAAAACTCATGATATATTATGTCGGCAGCCCAAACTTAGGGCCTGCAACTTGCAAAGGTGTAGACTAATGATTGAAGAAGAATGACCCAAAATCGTCATTTTAAACTCATGCAAAAACCCTTCAGCCCATCTTCCCAAAATGAAGACCGAAGAAAGCATGCAAGCTTAGTCTACCCTTAAATCAACTGGCCCAAGCCAAGACAAACCAAATTTACATTGAAGCATGGAAAGCAAAGATCTCATAGAACAGCATAGTATTTATTACCATGCAAGACAAGCATGTAGAGAGGCCTCGATTCTTTGCCATTTTAAGCCTGACACAAAAGCAAACGCCCTGCTCTACCTTCCACTCCTTCAGATTTTAAGATCAGCAGGACCAAACTTTATGAAAATGGAAAGAAAGCATTAACAGGAAGGAGAACTTTACTGCATGATTTTGTTTTCTTAAAAGGAAAATTTCCTGTTTTACTTTACTGTTTCAACACATGCCATTTTCATCAGCACAATACGATTCATTAAAGCGAAAGTCCTTCTCTGTGATCTCAACACAGCACGACAACACCTCACAAACTCAGTTCTCCTAACCAGGCTGCCATACATGCTGTCATGTGAATGCAGTACGACCAAGATACCAATGGGTTTCCTCCTATAGCTCACATCCTTATCCTAAAAAAAAAACAGGGAAACACGTACGAGAATATGTAAGAGATTGGAATGTAAAGAAAGGAGGAAACTTTATACTTGCCGCGATGGAAGAAACCTGGCGCTAAGAAATCAAGTGTTGGTGGAAATGGAACGTAATCATTTTTTTTTTGTTTTAATTTTTTTTCCGACTAATTCTTTCAGTAAATAGCAAGGGAATATTTCCATCGGTTTTACCAGTGAAAATATTTTCTCAATATTTTCATTTGTATTTATTAATTTTCTGTCAATGATTCACATGATAGCTTTGCACCTTAATTGAAAATGATACACAACTCTGTTCCAAACCTCTTATCGCCATCAAATCATTTCCTTTTCTTCTCAAACTAGACAGGAGCAAGCTTTTTAGCTTTAGGATAGAGCCAATGTATGTTTAGACGTCCCTTTTTAATTTCTGTGTGCCCCACCTCTTGAAAATAAGACTTTTTTGCGAGGGATGAAAGATGATATATGCTTAGGATGGTTGTTGTTGTTCAGTGTTGTTTGAAATATGGTATGGTATGGACTGTGGGTTGAGTAGGGATGGCGTTTGTGGTTTCAGAACTTAAAAAAACTAAGGTTTATGAGCGTGGGTTTTTCTAGTCCCCCCTCTACAACGAGAGTTTTCTAGTCCCTTCTATGGGAAAAGAAACAGACTTAAAACGATCCTCAGCTAAGGAAATCTTGGCTGTTTATTTTTGTGTTTTAATATTTTTTATTTTAAATTAATATTTTTTTAATATTTTTAAATCATGTGATATTAAATATAATTTTTTTTAAAAAAATATTATTTTAATATATTTATAAATAAAAATTATTTTAAAAAATAACTCCAACCACGTTACCAAATAAATAGAGTTGGAATGTCGTGGCACTCTCCATCCTAATGTTACAATATTCACGGAGGTTTATCGCTACAAATTAATTTTTTCCCCTTGCCTTTCTCTCTCTTTTCCTGACTTTCATTCTAGCCCCTTGAAAATTATATAACAGCTTTTTAATTTGTTGATTATTCATGTTTGGTTAGTTTTTCTTTTATTATGTTTTTTTTTATTTTAAATAATTTGTAAAATTAATTTGTCTTTTCAATTCATCCCTTTTTACTTTTTTTCTCATCATTTTATTGTTATTTTTTTTATTTGAAATAATTTTTTAAATTAATTTTGTTTTACAATTTCATTATTCTTCTGTTTTTATTTCATATCAAATTTAATTCTTATTTTTTTAATCATTAATTTTTTCTGTTGCTTTTTTTATTTTTATTTTTTTACAGTTTAATCTTTTAACATTTGTTTTTTTATATATATAAAGTTTTTTTTATTTTTTGTTATTATTTTTTGTCATTTTATGTACTGCTGTTATATTTTTTTTATTTAAATTACCAACTGATATATCTAATGGCTCACATCTTATATTTTTTTCCTTAGTTTTTTTTCATATTGAGAAAAAATTTGATCTGGAGCGCCGGCCACTGCAACTAAAAACATATACACAGCCTTCAAAGGCTTGATTTAGGCATTGTCGTCGATACTCCTGCCCAAAACCTTTAAGGTATTCGCCGACTTGTGCACTAACGCCCACGATGTAGAATAGGGATAAATAAATCCCATATAATACTAGTATTCCATTCGTTCCAACCTTGAATCATGACTTCTCCAGTATTCCCCACACCAACTCGTTAGGCATTGGTCGGATGATTTCTTCTCTTTTGCTACTCGTTCTCTCTGGAAACTCTCATTACTGAACGAAATCGAACCCTCGAATTCAAAAGTTGTTAGATGTTTGGGCAAGCAAGCAAAAATGACTTGTCATCCTTCAACTAACATTGGTTGTTGGTGTTTTGGTGCAACTGGTACCGTGTCAACGTCACAGGCCAGAATGTCTCTGGTCTTTTTTTTAAACACTCCACGTATTTCTGATGGCCCATTCAACAACATTAATTCTAGGTTTCTTTATGCTTGACAGCAATGCATTTGTGATGACGGGAAACCATTCTGCGGGTAAGTAGCATTATAATCTCTTTGATGTCCAAGTCAATCGCAGCGTCACTTCCATGTACATATGTGAAAGCGTTTCAAACAAATGAAAAAATGAAAACCAAGGAAAATGGAAGGATGAAAAGAATAAGAAAATTATCAAACAGAAGATGAGATGGGAAAATCTTCATCAGCTCCGGCAGTTCCATTTTGAAGTAGGCACGCAGCTAAGGTAATGGCACCAGCTGCAGTGATCATTCCCGTTTTCTCCTTTAAATAGCATTACCAATGCCAAAGTAAATCTGCAATGTACATAATGGTATAAATATATTAGAAACAAGTTTTTGCACTAATAGAATTTGCTTTTAGAAAACACGCAGATATGCAAATACTTGGTTTCATGAGGATAAGTTGGAGTTTGGGGAGGCCAAAGGAGCATTGAATTAAATCTAGCCCATCTCATTTGCTTGGCTTGAAAACAAAAAAAAATAGGGTTTTGAACTTACCCAACAATAAGCAACACCGCAGCAGCTAGCATTAATACATATTGGTAAGCCTTGTGCTTGGATTTTACACGACCATCGGCAGGAGAATGCTGGTTTTTTGCCCACCCAAACTGAGGACGAAGTAGGAAAACAAAGCCGAGGAGAAAACCACTCATGAAACCTCCAATGTGGGCGAAGTTGTCAACATGTGGAAGAATTCCCACGGCTAAGTTAATGGCAATGATGACCACAAGTGTGAGTAGAGCAGCAATCTACAACAATGAGAGTAGTTTTGAGTTGCAAATTATTTGAATCCAGTTTTTTTTTAAAAAAAGAAAAAATTGAGGCAACCGCACCACAAGCTATCTCTAAAGAATGTCTTGGTCTCATGGTCCTAGTTCCAGGAATAAGTAGCAGGAAAGCATCTATATCTGCTACAATATATTAACCATATGAAACAACCACAAAATCTAAGACCAAAACTAGCAATTCAAGATCACGTAGCTATGGAAAAGCTGAGTGTATGTGTAAATATTTCCTAGGTCAAGTTATTGCTTCCATAAAACACAAGGCCTCATCAATCTTAAGATGATAAGAGAACACAAAACTTTCATATGTATGCAAAAGAAACCAACGGTTAACAGCATACCTTATTAGAATAGATTGTCCAGTTGGTAAGAAGCTCTGACAACATCGCTCCAAGAAGTCCAAACAAAGCACCAGATGCACCGACAGAAATGTTTTGCTGAATAAAAAGTGAAGACAAGATGCTCCCACCAAATCCTGATACTAGGTAGATAATCCCAACTCGCACTGCCAGATTATTTTCCAAAATATATATTAGGATGATCGGATTTTAAATAAAATGGTAAAAACACAAAGATGACTGGAATAAGAACTTGATGATGTGCTTAAAGTGCAACAATAATAATATCCGAGGCATGAGATATTTCCAGTCACTGATTTATAACATTTGCAAGCATGTTGATTTCAACTTAACATGTGAAGAAGGCACGTAATCAACAAGTGCTGATATAAATTGACAGGAGAAGAGAACATGACATACCAAACCCAAATTGCTGTTCAAGACGAATCCCAATAAAGATCAAGCTTAACATATTTGCAAGCACATGAACAACTCCGGCATGCAACCACATACAGGTGATGAGCCTCCACCCTTGATGTCCATGCACTACTTTGTTCCACTTCAGAGATCCCATTTTTTCCAATCTGCACAATCATTGGCATGTAAAGATCAGCGAACAAAATTCTTCTGCCACATGAATTAGAAGGCTGCTTGCAGATACCATATTACTAGCAGTAAAGGCACATCGATTTGAACAAATTGCAACAAATAATTGGTCAGGTAAGAACTTAATGACATGCAACACTATTTATGTCATCACACCCCTAAATCAAACCCATGAAGACACGAATCTACAGCACTTAAGAGATCATATGCATAGTAAGTTTCATTGAATTACATATTAAAATTTAATCCTGTAGCTTTTGATCTATAAACCATATACAGGAACCTATGTTCTGGAAAGTCCAGTACCCCTAAAAGTGGAGGTAATACAGTGAATTTATAAATAGTTTAATGTTCCTCCAGAGCCCTTTGGTGGATAAATTCAACTCCATAACAAAGTAATAAAACTTTTATGGATCACTCTAAATTTCCACACTGCCTTAATACATAAACGCATGAACAAATTTTCAAGATAGATAAAGTGGAGAAGAAGATTCTCAATAATAGCAAGATAAAAAAACATAACCGCAAATCAAATACTTCTTATGAACACCTAGTACTATGTATTGTCATAAAAGCAATTAAGCCCGGGTATTAAATAACAGTATTAAATAAAACTAGTGGCAAGCATAAAGAAAAAATACCAAAATCAGAACCAGTAACAAAGCAAAAGAAAAGATCACCTAAAATCAAATTATAAGAAACCACTACCCAGTATCTCAAAGTCTGAATCCAAAATTAACAAAACTTCACACCCAAATCAAACACAACACCCAGCCAAGAAACAAATCCAAACCCACATGAAAACGCGTATAAAAGCTCACAAATTTGGACAAAATTAAGCAAAGAAAGAAGAAACTTACGTAGCAGCAGATGGGCCAAAGAGGGGGTTTTCCTTCAACGGCTGAAAAGAGAACCTGCCAAGAAACTTAGCCACGCAACTACCTTCAATACCCAGAGATTTTTTAGGACAATCGTTGACATACATGACAACAATAAAAACAGCAATATTTGCAACAACAAACATGGGAATTATCCATGAAGTCCATTGCTTTTCTGCTGTTTCAACATAGTATGAAGGGAAATTTGCGTTATTTCCTCTGTTCTTTGTCCCCCTCTCTAGATCTCCACTTGCCATTGTCTCTCGCTCTTACGGATAGACAATATTTTTGTGAGTTTATATATGTGGGAAGTTAAATAGAGAAGTAGCTTATAAGGAAGCTGCTGAGATCAGAAATCGAGCAGGAAGTGGTT
>Ga0325404_1006376_pt1 | contig 12385 bp, 3 predicted proteins | sample PopdelMetagenome_18_FD_205664 | JGI IMG/M metagenome (GOLD analysis project Ga0325404, IMG submission 205664) | Populus deltoides microbial communities from Bellville, Georgia, United States - Xylem-Control-R1 | ecosystem: Host-associated > Plants > Phyllosphere > Stem > Wood/Secondary xylem... | reverse complement strand
AAAAAAAAAAAGAGCTATAAAGAGAAATTTCGAGCCTGAATGGTAAACATCAGGGTTTAGATTTGCCATTGCTTATCGGTCTGTTCTCTTTGTGAAATATTAGCATGGGTTTAAATGTTTCACGGTAATTACTCCATTCATCTCCTGGTTGGGGTTCTCATCGAACTGGATTAACATCTCCATACTGGCATTCTTAGAAAAGCCAAGATATATCAGTTTTTGTTTCAAAATCGACAGAATGATTAATCACTGCATTATATATTTGATGAAGAGTGGAAAACACCTGTTTTCCATAATGTGGTCCTAGATGACAGAGTTGAGCTGCTTAAACAGGTTCAAATTGTACAGAACTTTGCCAAAAACATCATAGAATACTATCTTTACATGTGTCTGCCTTAGTTCCAGGGACATGAAACCTTGCCCATCATAATAAAACTTGACTCCTCCTTTGTTTAGTTGATCAATATCCCCTTTCCATGCCTTCGATCCACCTCCACTTGTAAAAAATTGGATTTGGCTGCATAAAGAAGTTCTTAAATCTTGGTGATTTTCGTTTCAATCCTTGATGTGAAATAATGTCAATCTATGTTTTTTATAAACATACCTTGTGCTGCTGGTTATGTGTTCCAAGCAATGATCATGCCCATTTATGTACATTTCAACATTGTTTGCCTGGACATTCAAGACGTGGTTTGTTAGAGAAGCGCTTTGTTTGTGACAATCTCAATCTCTTTAGTAAGATTAGCTACCTCAAGAAGCGGGAGAAGTTGCTTCTTTAGCTCCTTTGTTTCCCCATGATGGCCAATGCTTCTGATAGGATGATGCCCAACTACAATCTTCCAGTTAGCAGTGGAGTCCTGCAAAGCTGATTCCAAGTCCTGTTGCCAAACATGAAAAAGATGTAGGATTTGGGACAGAAAACAAAACGTCGACTGCACAGTGCTTGCATAAATGTACGAGGATGATCAGAATGAATAACCTTCAAGAGGTTTGAAAGATAGTGCTGCCTTGGCATCACTCCTCTCCAATCATAATGATGGTGCTTTGGCTTCAGAAAGTACTTGTCCACAAATGGAGTGGTGTCGATGAAGAACAATTCCACAATTTCTAAGAGGATGTGGAGAGAAGTTTGAATTTAGTTAAGCGAGAGGCAGTGTTTCAGGACAAAAACCTCAGAGAGGTGTGAGGTTTGATATCTACTTGCTATAAAATGTTGAATAATTTACTGTTCATAGTTGGAGATGTATCTTACCTGCGTTAAGAATGAAAGATCTCAGGCAAATCCATCGGCTATCTATATTCCTCACGTTCGGACTTAATTGAGCCTTGACATTTCCCCGGTAGTCATGGTTGCCCAAAACTGAAACCAGAATGTTTTTCAGAACACGAGATAGGGTAGGACTCCCGCATTAGCCAAAACTAGGATTCATGTATTTGTGCATTCTTTTCATTATAAGAATTAAACCCGGTCTAGCAGATCAATAAACTGTCAACCTATATATGACTTGTGCTTCGTTGTTTCTTTTCTCAATGAAACTCGGCCCAGGCTAGGCTCTGGGTTGACCTGACAAGCCGATCGAGTTTCTTAACAATTCTTTTGATTCCAGGACTTACCACTATACCACTGCTTTTGAAGGCTCTTTGCAGTATAGATTTTGCTAAATGATTTCTCAAACACAGGGTCATTTATGCTTCTCAACCCGTCCTCGTAAAAGTTGTCTCCAGTAGAAACAACGAAATCAATGCTCAACTCTTCTCCTATTCTTCCCATCTGTAAGAAACTTGAGAAATCAAATGAATGTTCTTGCATTGAATGAATTATCACCACATAGTGCCTCCGTCAACCCACAGCATCAGTTCATATCTAATAAGCGTGAGACATCTATATATGTATATAACATGATACTGAGTGTTAAGACTTAAATGATGGCTTAAAAAACAAAATAAAAAAAACCTGAAATGCTACATTGGATTGATTATAATTTCCTTTTCTTCCCCAGTCTCCAACCACCAAAAAGCTAATTGAGCCATCCTCCTTCGTAGGTTGCTCGAATCGCTGAAGCTCAGCTAAGGCACAAAGAACATACGCATGGAAGCAGGCCATCCATACGAGGTGCATTAAACTGAAATGGTGACTGAAACTAGCCATGATATCCTGAAAAAGAGAACTTTTTAGTTAGCAGCTTTGGTTTGGAGTGCAAAAGATGTGAACTCAGGTAACCTCTTTGAAGAGCATATAATGTGGTACCTGGACACAAAAATGGTGGTGTCTCTAAAGATGTTCAAAGTCGAAAAAACCACCCGTTAGCTAGCTACAGATAGTATCCATGCAGATTCAGGATAAGAGATTCAATGAGGTCCAAGGAAACTTCATTCTATTAATGGGCTAAATTCATCAGTGGTCACCATCAAAGTCCACTTTCCTGGAAATTTCTTGTTTTGTCTTGTTCAATACCAGAAGAGACGTAAACCTATGAAAGAAAATCATTGATGAGCAAGAGAATTCAAGGAACGAAGATGGGTTGAAGGTGGTGGTGCTATATTGGCGCTTGCTTGATGTCACAAGGCTGCTGTCCTTTTGCCCTGACCCTGACAATCCATACTAAAAAGTTGGCTCTGCAAGTCTATCACCATTGGGTAAATAAACCTCGCCAATTGCTCACATTGGCTGCAGAATTATTTGCCATTCACCAATCTCATTCAGTGACTCTACCGTTAGTTACAATTAAATTGCATGTAGTTTTCAGGAAATTGGATTAGTTCTTGTGTTGAAGCACTGATTTACCAATTTTTTGGGTGCAATATTACTGCAAGGCCCATTTTTACTTTCCTTTTTTTATTTTTGTTTAATAAAAAATTCAGTGGGGTTTGGTAATAGTAAAAGCAAGGGAATCCCATGAAGATTGCTAGAAGCTCTCCATCAATTTAATCATTTTCATGACATTATAGAACTCTATTTTTTTTTCTTTTTTGATGTGGCCCTAACTCACTATTATCACAGTGCTCAATGACAATGAAACATGAGCTCAATAATGATAGGAAAAAAATTAAAATTTATAACAATGACAATCTGTTGGCTATGGATCCTTAGGTTGATGAGTGGAGCAACTTTGTTGTAGTCCATCTATGCAAAACAGTGCCAGAAACATCATAAAATGCAATCTCTGCTTCATTCTGAGTCAACTGCACAGACATGAAACCTTGACCATCGTAGAAGAATTTTAGACCATCTTTGTTTTGTTCTTTAATGTCACCCCTCCATGCCTTAGACCCAGCTCCACTAGTTAGAAATTGTATTGGACTGTCAAAAAATTGCCCATCATTAGTAATATTTCCGAAGAACCCTTTCCACTAAGCAACACAGTAATCACTTAAGTTGTACCTCTCTGTGTCACTGATGTGTTCAAGGCAATGGTCATGTCCGTTCATGTAAAAATCTACATTATTGGCCTGAATGTAATGAAAACAGCACCGAAAGAGATTCAATCTCGTGTTCAAAATTACTTCATCAGCAAAAAGTAAAACAGAACTGCTTTTCAATGATTGTGTTTACCTTCAGGATTGGATGAAGCTTGCTGACAAGTTCCTCAGTGTCGCCATGATGTCCTATGCTTCTAATTGCGTGATGACCCACAACAATTTTCCACTTTGCCCTTGATTCACTCAATGCCAACTTTAGATCCTGATCGAAAAAAGGGTATAATCCACTACTTAATTATCCAGAGCTCTATCTAAACAGTTGATAGACCACTGATTTAGTGGCTATTAAAGTGCATATATTGTATAGTCGATGCATTATTTTGAAAGTAAAACAATGAACATACCTTTATTAGGTTTGCAATATAAGATCTAGGAGATCCAATGCCTCTCCAGTCATAAGTATGGCCCTCAGCATTAGTAAAGTAAGATTGGACAAAAGGGGTGGTATCCACAAAGAAAATTTCAGCCAATTCTGCAGAAAAACAGAACAAAAGGATTTGAGTTATTAGATGAATAAATCTAAATTAACATCTAAATTTCAAGTGTCAAGTGGTCATAGTTAGTATAGTCTTTATATATATATATATATGAGATGAAGGAAGCACTTAAAATGTAGAAGCTGCTACCCACCAGCATTGACGATGAAAGATCTCAAACATAGCCACCTGCTATCAATTTTCCTAAGTTGTTGGCTCAATTGTGCCTCTGCATTCCCCCTATAGTCATGATTTCCCAAGACTGCAGAAGAGAAGAGAAAGAAAATTAGAAAATTCAAATCAAGTACGATCAACATGTAACTTCTCATTTTTATTTGTGGAAAAAAATCATTCAGCCAGTCGCCAGGTTTGGTACTCACCACTGTACCACTGCTTTTGCAGGCTATTTGCAGTGTAGATTTGAGTAAATGATTCCACAAATGCTTTGTCTTGGTTTCCAGTTAATCCATTATCATAGAAATTATCACCTGTTGAAACTACAAAATCTATGTGCAGCTTCTCTCCAATCCTTCCCATCTGTATCCATGCAAATCAAAGGAAGATTAGCAGGTACGTGTTAGTTGATCAAGGAAAGTTCTTTAAGAGATGGGAATGTCAATTACATGTTGCATGACTCTCTCTCACACACGGAAACATGAAATAAATCACAAAAAGCAAAGAAGCTGGAAGAACCTGAACAGCAACTTCAGACTGGTTGAAAGCACCTTTTCTGCCCCAATCTCCAAGCACCAAAAAGGAAAGAGTCCCATCAGTTTTTGCAGGCTGTCCAAATCTTTGAAGCTCTGCATGTGTAGAGACCAAGTACAACCCAAAACTACATATCACCAAAACAAGGCATAGAGCCATGCTTCTGTTATTGAGAATGAGACCTGCCATGTCTCTCTAGCTAGAGCTGAACAGAGAAGAAAAGAAGGATAGACAGGAGAGAATCTTGCTGGGGATAATTCTTTGTACCATATAGCAAGCAACTCGTGAACTTGTTTCTCTACGCTGCAGCGAGTCCTGTCCAAGTCCTATTCTTTCTTGAGTCCATTAACCTATTTTTATAGACCAAAATAGCTAGTTAATTGTTAATTATGAAATAAGAAAACTATAGATTTGAAAGGTCGAGTTCAGCAACGAAACTATGACATCTCTAATGATTTGTTTTTGATTGCGTTAGCGATTATTTTTAAGTATTTTTTTATTTAAAAATATACATATATATTTTTTAATATTAATATAATTTAAAATCATAAAAAAATAATTCAGAATAAAAAAATAAAAAAATTTCAAGAACATCTTTTAGACAATAAAACAAACATACTCGAAGGCCATGTTAGGTGTTTTGGATTGAGAACCAAAATTAGCCAAGCCGGTAGTCGGTCACCATGCCTCATGCAGACACTAAAAAGTAGAGCTAAATATGACAAGGGTAATCGATGATATAAGCGTTAATTATTATTATTATTATTATTATTATTATTAATTCATGTTAGTTACCTTGACTTAATATTCAAATCAAATTCACTAAAGTCTCGATCTTAATTTTTTCATGAATTTTATTTTTAAGTAATGTTGGGCTATTATTCTAGGATCGTAAAAAAAACCCGTGTTTTCTTTATCTATTTTTATAAACTATAAGAATTCATTAAAAAAATATCATCCAGATAAATTTATTTTTATTTTTTTAATTAAATATATTTTTGTTTTTTTATATCTATTTCTCACATATTGAACCTTCAAACTAATTTATATTATTGAAAAAAAATGTATATTTACGATTTAGCAAAGACAAGAAGTCCATTACTTCACCACCACAAATTCATGAATACCATGCTATATCTAAACTTGTGGTGTTTTGGTTTATTTCCTTCACTAAATTTGAGGCCGGTGTTATACTAAAATTATACTGGGATAACACAAGCATTAAAGAATTATTATTGTTATTATTATTAGTAGCTATTTAATATAAAAATTATTTATAATAATTGTTTAATATAACTGCTATTTCTATTAGCGGTTAATTAATAAAATCGTGATTTTTATTGAGTTAAAATATATTATTTTTTGAATATTATTTTATTTTATTTTATTATAAGCTTAAATGTTCTACTAAACTTAGGTAAAATATTTTGAGACGTAATCGTTGTGGCATCACTTAAAATCTTGCCCCGTTAATTTAATTTTCTTCATTATTAGAGCAAGTTTAAAGCATTAATTAGGCAGGCAGAGGTTTCTGTACAGGTAGTAATTAACAGAGTGTAACGGGCACCAACGGTGGGCAGTTTTCAAGTGGAGAGACTGCCAAAAAAAAAAAAAGAAAAAAGAAGAGGAACAAGGGATATGCGAATATGCCGTAGGATCGATGTCCGAATAAGGAATTAGATCCCATAGAATATTCGGTGATAATTAATTAAGTATTGAATTATTCATATCTATTAGCTTTATTTAGGGCAAATTGAGTGATGCAGCAGAAACCTGTAAAGAAAGCAACTCGTAAGCCGATTGTTTGGGAAGGTGGCTGTGGCTGTGGCTGCGTTCTCAAAAAATTTAAATTATTTTTTTTAATTAAAATTTAATATAATTTATATGTTTTGAATTGTTTTAATGTACTGAAGTTAAAAATAATTTTTAAAAAATAAAAAAAATCATTGACATGCATTTTGGCACGAAAAGTTATTTGAAAAGCACCTGCAATCACACTATCAAACACGCTCTAAAGCAGACACACCAAAAAATCTCTGAGCCCACTCTTCAACCACCGTTTTTACTCGAGTATATTTGTTTATGTGATCAAGAAATATTTTTATATATATTTAATTATTTTAAATTATTACTTAATTTTTTTTATTGTTTTAACGTGCTATGATAAAAATAAATTTTAAAAATAAAAAATATGTTATTTTAATATATTTTTAAATAAAAAACACTTTAAAAAACAACCGTTATAATAATTTTAAACACCGTTACGATTATGTTGACACCGCCAAAAGCTTTCAATGTTTTTATAAATCAACGCTATAAATACCATATTTTTTAATATTTACTCCAAAAAGATTTTATGTTACTGGAATGTTGCATTAATAATTTTTATTAAAATAATATTTTTTGATTTTTTAAAAATATTTTTTAGTGCATGATCCAATTAATTAAGTTTTGTACAATCTATGTTTTTTTATTCATCTTACAATACAATTCAATTCAAATTAAATTTTGAATCGCAAATTTTTTTTAAGGTTAGCAGGAACACTATTATTGGAGTCCATCGAGGAAGAAGATTCCTCTCTCGATTTTATTTATTTTTTTAATTCAAGGTATGGTCTTGATTTTATTTATTTTTTTAATTCAAGGTATAGTACTGATAATCATCCTCGTGCTGCATTGGCTTTTGTAGTCCATCGAGGAAGAAGATACCACTCTTGATTTTATTTATTTTTTAATTCAAGCTTCTTCTTTTTTTTTAATTCAAGGTATATTACTGATAATGCGTCATCGTGTTGCGTTGGCATACTGTAATCCATAAGGAAAAAGATACCACTCTTGATTTTATTTATTTTTTAATTCAAGGTACAGTACTAATAATGCATCCTCGTGTTCCTTCGGCTTCCTGTGATTTTTTTTTATATATAGTAAACAACTCTTTATTTGTTTTAGATAATGTTTGGTATTATAGTAGTAATTATAATTATTAAATTTGAACTGGTTTATTAGGACACGGTCAATTTAATAACTAGATCAATTCAGATAAGGTAAAAAACCGAGATAAGTAAAAACTCGGTTGAGACTAGATTTTTTTTCAAATGTGTTTTTTCTTTTAGCCAAAGACTACTCTTTTTTATATTTTTAGTTGGTTATTAATAATTTTTAAAGTTTATTATATAAATACTAGAAGAATGTTTTATTTTTTTAATATGGAATCTAAAACCTTTTAATATATATATTTTATGCTCACAAGAAAAAAATTATTTTTTCAATATGGGATTTGAAGTTTTTTAGTATATATACTATATGTTTACAAGAAAAATTTTATGTTTTTTTAATGTGGGATAATTTTTTTTTTGTTTAAATATTTCAATTTAAAAGAATGACATACTACCATATTATCTTTTCAGTATAGATTAAAAACAATTTTGAAGTAATTTTTGAAACTTCATTATTTATAATATTTATAGCCTATATTTGTACGGATTGTTTTTTAATTTTTTCATATGAAATATTAAAATTTTAATTTTTTCAAGTTGACCCGAGTCAACTCGTATAACCAGGGACCTGACTCCTAGGCCAGGTCAACCCCAAGTCAGGTTTGATAACTATGATAATAATTGTTATTTTTTCAAGTATTTTTTGTTTAAAAATATATTTAAAAAATGTTTTTTAATTTATTTTTGATATAATACAATAAAACAATATAAAAACATAAAAAAATTAATTTAAAATAAAAAAATAATTTAACTTTTTTCATAAACATCTTTAAAACAAAAAAATAAATATACTCTTAATCATAAATAGAGTCGAATTGTTTATATGATAAAAGTAGGGAAAAGAATTGTATTATTTATAGAATTATTTTTTCATGCGTGATTTTAACGACCACTTCATGATCTTAAAAATCTTGTCATATATCTACAATGCGTAGAAATTGATATAAAATATATCAAATATAAATAAATATCCTCTTCGAGCTATCTTAAGATCATATCCTAACCTCAACATGTTGCATTTAAAAAATAAAATAAAATAAAATAAAATAAAATAAAATGCTAGTCTGGATCGAAAAATCAAGAGAGAGGAAACATGACCGACCATTTGGGGTTAATTTTCTCAAACATGTAGCAATGGAAGATCAAATTCTTAAAAAAGAAAAAAGAAAAAAGAAAAGAGAAAGACATCCTCGATCATCAAATTTTATATTGAACAAAAGAACTGGGCCCGAACAATGAATGACCTTTGCGATCATAGTGAGGCCCAGGGCCCAATAACCATGCCCATACGGCTAAGCTATCGTGGGCTTTGCTTGAGACCATTCTGAAGACAACAAACGCAATAAAATTCCATTTCCCAAATAACTGGGTTCGTAGTGGATTAATCGTTGGGCCTGCTGTGAATTTAAACAGCCTGGATCTACTTGTTAATGGGCCTTTGGTGTCTCCGTCAAATGACACCCGATTTTACCCCAACCTGAAACCATGGCCCAAATCTCATCTTATCTGTTTGCAGTCTCGATCTTAAACACCCCACATCCCTTTTATTTTTGCACAAACCTAAAAAATATCACTAAATGTTTTTTTTATGTAATTTTTACTTATGATTTTTTAAGAGTTATCAATTAAATGTTTTTTCTTTTCTTTTTTAACAAATGATTTCATTTTATAAGGACTTAACGTGTTTTTGGTAATTAATTTTTTTATATAAAAAATATAATTAAGAAATCAAGATGTTTTAGTGATAAAATTGAAAAAAAAAATGGAGTGTAAAATTGATAATACTCTAATAAATTGGTAGTGCATTTGATGTTTATTATCCTTTATGTTTAATTATCATATAATTGATCATGTATCATGATACATCTGAATTTTATATGTTCAAGGGACATCTATTTTATGATTTTTTTTCTCATTTAAGTATTCATGTTGTCAATTTCATACATATCATGACATAAGATATATATCCATTTCTTAAATATAATTAAAATATATGCAAAGGATAGCCCAATAATTAAGATTTGAGATTTTCAATTAAAAAAAAAACCGAGTTTAAATCTTAAGAAAAGAAGAAGAGAATTAAGATGAGAAAAGACTACCTCCATTCTTATAATATTGTGGTGATGAGGGAGTAATTAGTAACATCATAATAGTTACTCCCTTATCTATATTAAAAAAAATATAAAAAAGAAAAAGAAGATTTCACTAAACGTGATAAAAATATCTTCAATTATATTTTTCTTTTTTTTATTTTATTTATATCTATTTTTTTCATTAAAGTTGGCACAATAAGTAACTAATATAATATTATTAATTATTCAATGAGCATCATTAAATTTCTTGATTCAGTAGATCTCTTAATAAACTATCAAATAAAACTAAAATGTAATCTAATTGTAAAAAACATATTATAGTTTTTAAACAATAAAATATGGATTTTATTTAGATGGAATGATCTCATGATACTTGTATTATCTAAGTTAAAAATAGTAATAACCCCATATTTAGGGCCTGCATGGTATTGTAGTAGCAGTTGTTTTTTAAAGTGTTTTTTATTTAGAAATATATTAAAATATAATTTTTTATTTTTTAAAATTTATTTTTAGTACCATCACATCGAAACGATTTGAAAACAATTTTTTTTTAATTTGAAACAAAGATAAAAATTAAAATAATATTTTTTAAAAATAATTTTAAAATACAAAAATAAATGTGCTCTTAATGTCCGTTTGGTATTGTAATTTAATTAAAAAAATAAAATAGATTGAGTTAAAATCATTAAAAATCAAGGTTCTGAAAACGTAGTATACTTAAAAAGCTTGATTTTAATGCCTTTTTTAAAATCATGGTTTCACGCAATCCCAAAAGAAGCCCTACTTGCATTATTTTGGGTTGAGTAATGAGTTGTCACTTGACAATATCACGTGTATTGTTATATGCAATTCTTTTTTTTTTTTCAAAGATTGATGTTAATTTTTTTTCATAAAATTATTAGAAAGTTCAAAAAATTAAAAAAGGCTAAAAATAACCTAGTTTTTTTTTTAAATTATTTTTTTATCTAACTATTTAATTTAAATAAACCATACAATGATCGATGCTAAAATATTTTTTTGAATACCAACTTGATTTGATGCTGTGATATTTTTTGATATTACAGTAACATATAAAATATTTTTTTGAATACCAACTTAATTTGATGCTGTGATATTTTTTGATATTACAGTAACATATAAAAAACAAATTAAAATAAGTTATTAACTCTAAATTTCCATAAACACATTATATAAAAATTAAATTAAGAAAAATACAATAACCTAAAGAAAAACAATTGTCAAAATGAAAAAAAAAAACAATAACAACAACATCATGGATTACTAAATTTCCATAAACATATTATTTAAGAACTAAATTAAATAAAATCAATAACTAAAATGAAAAAAAAATCAAAATAAAAACAACAATAACACTATGAATTACCAAGTGCTAATGGGTACGAGGAAAGATTGTTTTCCCCGCATCTTTTTAACTCTATACCTGATCTGTATTGAGTTTTAATTTTGTTTTTGGACCACTTTTTTTTAAACAAAAATTTGTTTCGTTCAGTTTGATATCCCTTGATAGAAGTTGGACCAGATGGACAAAATGCAATGTGTTAGCTGTTCTGTCTGAAGATTAAAACAGAAGTAAGGGATACCATCAAAAGGGTGGAAAAGCATGGAGGTATTCTATTGATGGGTCTTTTCACGATCAGTATGGTTAATGAGATTTGGCCTCTACAAGTCAGTGGACCAATTTCAGAACTGAATAGCGTCCAGGAAACGAGAATTGGTTGTCAATCAATAAAGCCATAAAGTTGAAAAAAAAATGCTTCCAAGATTTTCTTCAGCAAAAAGAAAAAAAGAAAAAAGAAAAAGAATCGCTAATATGGTATCTGGGCAAGGCTAAGCATATGTTATAAGAGGTTTGATCTTGGGTTAACCATGCACAGGTTATGGAAATATTCCTCGCCTGACCTAAATTAGCTCCGGCACTTAATTTGTTGTTTTCTTGTAGCAAATCTCCACATATTTAGACCTAGGCAAATCGTTTTGGTCAAATTCTTTTGTTGGTTTTCTTTCTTGTTCTTCACAATTTTCATTAGCATTAATTGGCATGAATCCTTGTTGTATGGAATCGCGCTAATATAATTTTTACATGAAGATTACACGTATATGAAATTTCCTAAGGTTTAAGCATAGCAACTAGGGGTGATTATTTTCGGTTCGATTTGGTTTTTATAAAAAAAAAGTAATAAAACCGAATTTTTTTATAAAAAAACCAAAACCGAACCGAAACCAGTTCAACCGACTGGTTTCGGTTCGGTTCAGTTTGTTTTTTAGAACAAAAACCGGTTCAAACTGGTATGACTCGATTTTTTCTATTTGGCTCGGTTTTCTCAGTTTTGGCTCAGTTTTTTCCGGTTTGGGTTCGGTTTTTTGCTTATAAAACCGAATCGAACCAACTGGTTTTTTTAAAATTTTAATCGGTTTAATCGGTCTTTTATATATATATATATATATATATATATATATATATATATATATATATATATAACACAGGCCTATATATCTTCTTTATTTCTTCAAATCCCTAATTCGCAATCTCTTATCTCCGTGACCATTAACTTTATCCATAAAATAAAGTGAGTAAGATGCTAACCACATGAGAAAAGAAAAGTATATACGG
>Ga0325404_1006372_pt1 | contig 12388 bp, 6 predicted proteins | sample PopdelMetagenome_18_FD_205664 | JGI IMG/M metagenome (GOLD analysis project Ga0325404, IMG submission 205664) | Populus deltoides microbial communities from Bellville, Georgia, United States - Xylem-Control-R1 | ecosystem: Host-associated > Plants > Phyllosphere > Stem > Wood/Secondary xylem... | reverse complement strand
CCTCTTCTTCTCTTTGTCATCCCAGAAGCGGCTGATTTACCATTGCAATATTTTTTTCTATTACATGATATGTTTGGCCTATTTCTTCTCTTAGTAAACTACATAATCGCTCCCTTGTTGCTTAAGCTGGCCAAAAATCAACCTCCGTCCTAGTCTTTTTGAATGACCATTAAGTTGTGTGGCCGTTAAACTAGCATGTTTTATTTGTTTTCGAGGCAAAAATTAACCAAAAAGCTGCCCCATTTTCAGGAATCAAGCCTCCCAGACGCATTTCCAGAAAACCATTGGGTTTCCCCTAATGCTATCACAAGAAGTTGTAGAAATGGAAAATCCCCAGTCCTAAACAAGAATTCCCCGTCTTCGAGTTCACACGTTAAAAGCACCCCTGCCCTGTCTCCTGAAAATGATAGAACTGAGGAAAAGCATCCAGTCTTTTCTCTTCTTACAAGCAGTACTGCTGAGGCCCAATATTCTGTTGCATCTAATACAGCTCATCCTGATACATTTGACATGGTCGCACATGGCAATGAAATGAATGCTGCCTCCTTTCAACCAGATGTCGCCATGGAGGAAAACCCAATACCACAGCCTTCTGAGATGCCTTCTACGGTGACTGTCCCTGAAAGTTGCAGTGACGTTTTGGGTTTCTTAGAGCTTGATGAAGTTTCTCTTTCTTCTATTAGAGCATTTCATGTCCCGTTCTTTCGAGGGAGTCATAGAATCAAATTATTTTATGAGGGGGCCATTTTGCAGCTTCGCTGTCCTCGTTTGAGGATACGGTTTGGACTAAGTACGAAGTTTTCTGATCATGCAGGCCGGCCACGGTTGAGTTTTGTGGTTGATGCATCTCCAAGTCTATGTGATGTTCTTGATACATGTGAGAGCATTGTGCAGAAAGTTTGTGCAGATTCGGATTGTAGTTCTGATTGGAGGAGTGTTACCAGAAAATGGGGCTTTGTCAACAACCCTACCGTGAGATTGAAGTTTCAGTCCTCTTATCCCTTCTCTTTGTAGCATTTGCAATGTCCAAGCTTAGGAGTACACTATGATATAAACTGTTGTCCAACGAAATTGTTACTTTTTGGTTCAGTCATTCAAATCACGGCCTTTGTTTTTTTCCTTTTCTGAACAAGCTGGAAGATTTAGTTCAAGAATTTTATTAACCAAAATCAAATAGATGGAACTGTCTTAACTAGTCTTTTTGTTCAACCAGTTTAATTAACTGATGCATTGGTTGATTTTCCATTTTTGCCTTCATACTTTTCTAATTTAGGATGTATTCATATCATCTTAGTTTAGTCCCCATATTTATTCATTATAATATACAAAGGTATGTAAAAAATTGGCAAGATATCATTCCATAAGGGGAAATTAGTTTGACCTAGGTAAATGTGATTCTTGGAACAAAACCCAGAACTTATATGAAATGTTGAAAATATTTGGAAAAAATCCAGACCAAAATGCAACCAACTGGTTTGGTTAACCTATTTTTTTAGAGCATTCTTGTTGACTTTGGTTTGATTTATCTGTTCATAGGTTTCCTTGCACACCCCTAACTTGGATCTACCTTTTTTCCATCTAGCCATCACCGAGTTTCTTGTGCATTTCCCATACGAATCTTTAAGAATCGCAAAAAAGAATAAAACCAGAATGGTTGAGGGTCCTGGTTGTTCATTTTTATATGCTTGTTAATTCATTATCTTACATTTCTTTTCCCTGACATTTTAAGCTCTACTTAGCTTACTTTGTTCAATTTCAAAGGCTCATGCTTTTCGGCTTACTGTTAAAAATGAAGTGAGAAAGAACTCGATTATTGCATGATGGAGCCTTCTGATGGGGAGGATAGTTATCATTATATTATTCTACTCACAGATTTCATTTTCTATGCCGTCTTATTGATCCAAGCAATGGTTCTGGAAGTGCCTAATTTTGTTTCCTTTTCTTTTCTCAGCATACCTACTGCAGTAAATGGGGATGTTGCTCAATATGCAACGGATATGTATCAGAAAGAACCATCTGGATCCACACAAAAGCTCATATTCAGTAAGTTTGATGCTACAGAGCTGGATACCTGGTTCACACCAGGGACCTTTGTCGATGCATACTTGTCCTTGGATCCATACGACTATCAGCAGACTTCTGGCATCCGATTAGTGGCAAAAAAATTAATCATCCATAATGAGTGATGCACCATTTGGTTGATTAAAACTGTAACAATCTTCCTAACATGTAGAAAAGAAAAATATTTTCGTTGTTGCAAGATATGTTTTTTTTACATCTTATTTTCTTAAAAATAAATTAATATGTAAAACATTAAACCACTCAGGTATTATTGACAAATCAATTCAACCACTTTTTATATATATATATATATATATATATTATATCACCATTCTTTGTTAACTTATTTTTTATTATTTTTTATTACATTTGAACTTAATGCACAATTTTAGCAACACCCTATTATAATATATACCCTTGATGGAGTGTTATATGTACTAATTCGTTCTTTTAAGTAAATGTGGATCTGTAAATATACAACACTTTGAACAAAATACTCAACAAATTCCTCATTTTTTAGTATTTTTCTCCGATCTCTTCCGTTTCAAACTTCAAATAACTACTTTAGGAATTTTCTTCAATCTCTTTCTATTGCTATAAAGTAAAGTTTGCAAATGACTTCTTTTATGCATAATTTAATTTATTATTAATATTATTTTGGTGTAGCATATTTTTGTTATAGAATTAAATAAATTATATTTTGGAGTCTCACTTAAAATCTTAAATTATTGAGTTAAGATGATTGTTTGATAATGTATCAAAGCCATGTTAGTTAAGCGATCACGAGTTTAAATTTCACAACTCTCATTCTATTTGATAAAAAAATAAATAAATTATATTTTGGAGTCTCATTTAAAATCTTAAATTGTTGGGTTAAGATGATTCTTTAATAATATATTAAAGTCTTATTAGTTAAGCGATCACGAGTTCAAATTTCACAACTCTCATTCTATTTGATAAAAAATAAACACAAAGTAATGCGAGTCTATACAAGTTTCAAACCCAAAGAGCTTTCATTTAAAATGGCGTTATAGAGAATTATATAAATCATATCTTGGGGTCTTACCTAAAAATATAAACTATTCGGTTGAGATAATTCTTCAACATTTTTTTCTAATTTTGTTTAATTGTATAAAAAGAAAAGTGTTAGTTGACATATTCAATTTTTCATGAAGACTATGAAACTCATTTACATCACTTTCTTATAAGAGATGGTAGATAAAATCTTTTTTTATTTGAATTATTTTGATAAAATAAACAAAAGTAAAACATATGAAAGTCTTCTAGGACGGATAAACAAAAAGCCTACTAAATAAACTTATAGTAAGAATATTTTAGGTTTTTTCATTGTATTTCCTTTAACTCTATTTGCTATTTTAAAATAGTTTTTTTTTGTTCATCTCCTCAAACTATTAGTGTTTCAGCAGTGATAACCAATCTTATTAAACCTTAAAACCCTTCTATAATGGAAGAAGAGAAAGATGATGAGGCTTTTGATTCAAGGACTAAACCTAGGTATGTTTTTCAACTAGAATATGATGTATTTTGATTTTTTTTCACTTTTATCTTACCTTACTTTCCTCTTTTTCTTTAGGTACTATCTCCTTAAATTGCTTCTCTACCTCTGATTCCCATTATAAAGATAATACCAAAGACTTTTACTCATCCTTCCTTGCTAAGTGTTCCCAATCATCAATTGTTACTCCTACTTTGGCATCTCTTAAGAGTGCTACACTATCAATCACTATTATTGCTTTAGAGAATAAGGTCCCAACTGTTAAAGCTCCTAGTTTTGTTCTTGATCATCTTGAGAACACTCAACCAAAACCTTGGTGAAACACAACCATTTTTTACTACTAACTAGGGAATACCCTTTCATTTCTATCAAAGAAAGCAGGCCCACCCGTTTTTAAGGTTACATCATATATGCCTTTAAGGATGAAACCTATAAGAATACGTGCTCTTTATGTTAAAAGGTGTTTTTAGACCCATAGACAACACCCTTGCAAAGGTAGATGTTATATTGCTAGAAATTTATTCCTTTTTAGAGGAGAGCAAAAAGAAAGGGTGAAGGATTTGAGGATACTATAACAACCAACTGCTCTTGATGGTTAAAAACTCCATTATATGAGGATAAGTTTGGACCTGTGTTTTTATTACCATGGTATGAAATGGACATGGAAAGTAAGAAAATAAAGAGCGCCCCAAAGGAATGGTTTGTACCATCTATTAAATCTTTTATAACTTTTGGTTTAACATAGGTAGTACAATTCGGGTACTGCTCCTAAGGTATTTATAGGATGCGAACCTTGATATAAAAGGCTAAAGGTCAAAGAACCCTACATTTCTTTCTATTAAAGAAATCAAGCCCTTAGTTACTCCAATGATGATTATTCTATCTTTAAGCTAAAGTGTAACTTTGTATTGTTTGTTTATTCTTAATAACTTTTTAAAAGTGGTTCTGAGGGGATTTTTTTTGTTTCAGGGTACTTTTAAAGACTAGATTAATCCTTATCTCTTGTAACTATATAGGAGATATCTAGCCTAAAGCAAATCTTGAAGATAATCATCAAAGAATACTATGTTAGGGCCTCTAAAGAAATTTTAAAGTTGTTGATGCAAGGAATGAGCATCCTTAGTGACGAAGTCATCATGGATTGTATTCAATAACTCATAAGAAATATATTGTTTGAAGGCTTTATAAATTGTGTTAGTCGGGTTACATGGTTACCCTTTCACAACTTTAAGATCACATTGGCCCTCTCAGAACAACAAGAATAACTATATTAAAGGTGAAAATATATAACAAGGCAACTCAAAACTCAAAGCTTTTGTAGAAAAATATTTGGGAGGATAAATGCATTATTATTTAGAAAGGTCATTTGATAGTGAAAAGACTATTAATTAATATAGAGTAATACAAAGCTAAAGTTGTTGAATTGATAGAGAGGCTAGCTCTCGTAGAAATAACATTTTTCTTATTCTATAGTTCTTTCAAACTAAATAGAGACAAATGATAAAATTGACGTAGAAATGACCTTATTTCTTAATTCAATAAAGAAAACTACCCTAGGTAGCCTAATATAACAACGATCATGGAAAAACAAAGTTATGATGGATCTTTAGAAAGTAGCTTCCTCTTTTAAATTGTCTAGGTCTAGGTTAAAATGTAATATGTCTTAGGCTCTTTCTTTTATAATGAACAATCTCGTATACCTGTACATACTAAATTCCAAATTTGAATGAAGTTTTTATCCTCTTATGAAATTCTATTGTTTACAAAATTGTTCTTTGATAATACAAGCAACATTATTCATTATGAATTTTTCACGAATTGCATATACCAACCTAAATCCTTGTTACAATGAAGATTTAAATTGTGTTTTTGAAAAATAGCTTAACTATTAAGCCTAAAGCATAAACCATAGATCTCTAGAGTAGTGTTATGTTTTTAATATCTAGGTCGAACATTTGACTTCGTCAGATATACAATCTTCCACTACTTTCTTTATATATAGGTAATATATCTTCAAATATTAACCATTAATTGATTAAAAAAAATGTTATAGCCCTCATTGATTTGCTAGATGGTAGGCATTTCTTTTTAAAACTTTAGAAACAATGTATGAACACTCTTTATTTAAGGACTATTTTCTAAATTTTGATATTTATGTCTAATTAATAGTAGGACTTTCTAAAACAAATCACTCACTAAAAATTTTTTGATCGAACATGTTTGTTGTTTGTTATCTTGATTTTCTTCTTGTGTGCCAGTAAATGATCTATCACAACAAGTCTTACCTTATCCAAATCTTTTAACTTTTCCAACATAACATGCTAGTATTCTAAGTTATCCATGTTATACTATGCAACCCTTTTGAGTGATTGTACCGTGAGCTCTTAAAGTAATATAGCATTATGGTCATATGTTAGATGAATGGTAAAGCCCCTAAAGTAGTCTTTTATGAAGTCTTATATGCCCATAATGCTTCTGATAAAGCATCATGCTAAACTTTGGGTTTGTTTCTAATCAATTTCTGAATATTAAGAATTAATTTTTTATTCGTCGATTTTATTTGCACATTATCTTAGGCATAATAAGGAGTAGAGTGAAATATTTTAAATCAATATTCTTATATGGATTACTTAACATCTTCTCTGGTGGATATTGATACTTGGTAAATAATAATGGTTTTTGAAAGAACAAATATATGGATGATTTCTTCCTTAATGAATTTAATCATGATTTCTTGGTTAATTGATCAATAAGGAATATATTTAACCTATTTGGTGAAGTAATTTATGGTGAAGTAATTTGTGGCTATAAGAATATAATTATGTCTTCTTAATTATGGTGGGTTTATTTTGCCAATAATATCCATTTCTCATCGTCTAAATGGCTATGGTGTGACAACTGTATTGATTTTGTTCATTGGTACATCTTAGATTGGACTAAAGTATTGACATGTTTGGCACTATTTTGCATAACTAATGCAATCCCTGGTTATTCCTAGCCAATGAAATCTATAGTTTATGATAAGCCATCTCATCTTCATTCTAGATATATAGGCTCTTCATAGTCCTTCAAAAATCTTAGACATTATAAATAATATTTCTTTTGGTTTTAAGCATCTAAACAAAACTCTAGTTTTATGTTTCCAAAATAATACATCAAATAAGAGAACTTAACTGCTCCTTTTCTTTCTGAAATAACTTGAAGCTTTTTTATGAAAGGTTTTGAAAAAAAAAGTTTGAATTTTCTTTTTCTAATCCTATTAGATATCAAAAGCACTTATTTTATTAAGACCTTTTCTTGTACTTGACAAAACATTTCAGCAACAATTTTATAACTACTATCTTGTGTATTTTTTATCATGAAATCTATGATGCTCTTGTCATTATTACCTTCCTACTAGATATCAGTAATAACTAATCGATCAATAATTAATATATGGATGATGCCACAATGATCAAATACCACTTTATATCCTGATCAATGTTAAGTCAAGTCATTACTTTTTATGTTGCTTCCTCTTACTTAAGAAAAAAATATATCAAAATTTTTTTTAATAATTTTTATAGCCATTTCATGGTATAGAGTTAGAGTGAGATGTTCACACTTATATTCATCAACTAAATGGTTGATAACAAGCAAATGAAACTCCTTTTATTGTAATTAACTAAGCTTTTAACTCGAGGACTATTTCTAGATCTGTTATTAAGATCTCATATTGAGTTTGATTATTTATGCAAGGAGAATCAAGCCAAGAAGGTAAGGTCTCTTTAAAACCTAATATTAGTACTACCATTGTACCAATCTTATTCTTAGTTTTCAATCCATCAAACCATAACTATCATGGAACAGATTCATGTCATGTTCAATCTTATGGTTGATGATGATGCATAGTGGTCTAGCTAAGAAATCAATAAAATCTTGGCTTTTAACTACTTTTTATAGTATACAATGTAAGTTAAATTTAGACAATGCTAAAGTCTATTTGGTCAATATGACCTCTTAAAAAAGATTTTGATAGTTTATTAAATTTGTTTTACATATAGCACATGCATCAACTAATAATATGTATCATTATATCTTAAAACAAATGAAATATATAGACAAAAATAGTTTCTTTATCAATATATGATGTTCTTTAACTTTTATAAGGACACAACTATGATAATACATTACTTATTTGTGTCCAGAGTTATTTTTTTATGTCAGCATATCTTTCAGGCCTTCATGAAGTCAATACTAGAGGTTTAACTAGATAAGCTTTAATGACTTACGAAAATAGTTTGTTGCTTCTTAAACCGTTGAAACTTGTTAGAACTCTTTCCATTCAACAATTAAGTAAAAATCGATCTTTGTTGCAATGTTTACAATGAACCTCTTTAAAAAATTGATCTTATCAATAATGCTTTATAATTACCTCTTATTTTGAGGAGGTTATGCTTTCATAATTGTTCATGTTTTGTTTTATCTACTTTTATGCCTTATAGATACATTAAGAATCCTAGAAATTTTCTTGATTGCACTCCAAATTGACATTATAATGGGTTTATTTTTAGGTTATGCATCCTTATTCGCTAAAACATTATATAAGGAAGTAGATTTGGACTTTGATTTTACTATTATATTATCAATGTAGGTCTCTGAATTGTGATTAATCATATGATGAAAAATCAAGCTCATTTTAATACCAATTTTTTTTAAACTAAATGATATTACCATTCATTCAAACATCCTTAATGAACCAAGACATCTGAAAATATTTTTTTATACATCTTCATCTATAATGAAGATTTAATTATAGCTAGAGTGGTCATTCATAAAGTTAAGTATTTCATTGTTAAATGTTACATTAATCAACATATCAGCCATTAGCATTGGAGATTCATCTTTTTAAATTGTAAGATTTATATTTCTAAAATCTATGCATACCGTCAACTTTCTTTATAGTAGAAGCAAAGACTTACAAGGTCTTGCTTGGGCAAGATTGGATAAACTATATTTGTATATTATTTTATTTATTCTAATAAAGCCATTAGTATTAGAAACAATAATTATATCCATTTGCAGCTTACAATCTCTCTTATGCTTGCTATAAAATCTAACATCATCATTTTATATAGGATTATATCAATCCTATTATAACCAATCTTACTTATCAAGGTTAGTGGTATAATATTGAGTGTTGCCCCATTATCGAATAAGATCATCTATATTAGTACACCTTTCAAAAAACTTATGATGTATAAAAGTTTTAAATGACAACTCATATCCAATTTTGGCTTAAGAAATTTGAGATATGATTATTGATTAACCACAAGTTTTGACTGGTCAATTTTAACAATATTTACATTGTCTTTATAGTCAATGTCCATATATAGCAATTGGCTAGGTTTACTTTAAAAAGAGGGAAGAGCGAATACCATATTCATGGATATGGTTTTATCATGTTCGCTCATCTCTATTTCAGAGAGAATTTCTAATCTATATTCTTTAACTGCATTTCATTCTTCTAATTAGTCATTAAGATTAAAAATTTACTAATTTTCCCTCTTTTTATTGTGTACTATCATCAAAAGGAGTATTAGTGTCTTATCCTAACAAATGATCATCTAGGAAGCCATCAACATTAATAATCATATCATTCTCTTTTTTTATATATAGATTTTCTTCTATTTAGATTAAAGCATTTGTTGAATTCATTTCATATCTTACAAGAGTAGATAGTTTGAAGTTTGTATATTGTTGTCGTCTTTAGTCTTTTCTATTGTTTCTTTATTCACCATAAATAGTGGTTCGTCCTATGTTATGGTGATTATTGGAATAATATTTTGTTTTACTTTTGCTAACTGGATGATGCCACCTTCTTTCTTATTATATGACTAACAAAAACTTAGACTAATACTACACTATTTGCTTCCATTGATTGACCTTTTTGTTATTGACCTAACATGTTAGATAACTTTGTCTTGTTGTTATTGTTTTACATCTATTCTTACTTTGGCATTATGTTTAATCGTCATTTCCTCATCTACTGGATGATGGTTTTTCACATACTTTTTAACTATCTTGACAATAGTATTACCTATCTTTTTATAGATCTTTTCAGTAATTTATCTCTTTAATATATCATGGTCTAATGCAAACTCTTGAAATGAAGATGGTATTGAGGTAGGAATATTCTCCATTCTTTCTACCAAGGTCTTTGGCTAATGTGTGATTTTGTCTTTTACAAAAATCAAGCATCGATTATTATTGTTAGTTTATAAAAGATTAGGAGCAAAAATATCTAGCAATTATCAATCTTGGATGCCTCTTGTTATCAACTTGATGGAACTTGAGGTTGCTTGTTATTAACCACTTTACTAGTCTATTCAGCATCCAAATTTTATTTCTTTACTAAGGTGTAAGGTTTTGCATTATCTTTCCTTATTAATGTGTTTAGGTGTTGCATTCTACTAAACTGAACTTTGTGATAATTGTCCATGTTTTCATGTCTTTTCTACATCTAGAAGATTCTGGTGGTTGTTAACAAGATCACCATCCTCTTTGTCACTAGGTTTGGATGATTTTTATGGTTGATGTTTATGCCACTCATTATCAGTAGGTCTTTTAGGCCTAAATGTCTTGGCTTATCCTTAAGTCATAATTTTCTTAGCTTTTCCCTTTAAGTCTTCACTTTTTTAAAAGTTGGTAAAGAAGGTATGGAACCTATATACCTCACAAATAGGTACGTTTTGTATTTTTATTAGCATCTTTTTTCATGATCAATATATTTTTTTCTAATATTGGTATTCGTGGAATTCTAGTCTTTATTGTGGTTGATTAGATTTTACCTTTTACAATTTTACTTTTCTAATTAATCATTTTATCTTGGGTGTAGCTATTAATATTGTTACTTTAAGGAATAGATCAATATCCACTTTTATCTTTTAGTCTAGAAAGTGAACACAACCAGCTTCTAATGCCTGTTGAATCTAGTTTTTGAAGACAACATAGTTGTTAGTGTCATGTTTCCATAAGTCAAACCACTTGTAATAATTCTTCCTTCTGATCTAATCGCAACAAAGATTGTAGTCATCAATAATCCTTCCACCTTGTCTCAATATATAGAGTTATTAGTACAAAACATGTGTACCTGAAAAGAAAAAATGATATTTCATCTTCTTTTAATCATTAATATTTTGTTTGTCTCATCATGCCTAAGGCATATTCAATTTCTCCCTTCAAGCAGAAGCTTTCCCCTTTAATTTGATAACAATTAACTTTATCTTTATTTATTCTAAGACTTTTTTGTATTAAAAAAAATCTTATATATTTCTTTCAACCAGTTAATAAACTCTTCTACCTATAAGGTTTCCATAACCTCGAAGAGTTTTTATCTTAAACCCTAAATTTTCATGATACATATCTTAATCAAGAGACTATTTTTTTTGCGCTTTCCTTAAAAATAGGTTTATAAAGTTGGCCATGGATTCGTGAACACCCTCATCATGATCTCTCATCCTACTTAACTTTACCCACTATCAAATCAATTATATAATTTGTCTTTGTATCTCTTATAACATCAGTTTTTAAATGTCTCTTTCTCGTTGACAAAGAGCTTGATTTGCCCCTCATACATTAGCTAATCAAATATATTTTTTTCAACTCCAAAAGAGTATTTTTTATTATTATTATATTTCTAAAACTCGACCCGAGGGTTGACTTGGGCAAGACCCTTGTCATGAATCGAGAAAGTTAACCTAGGTTAACCTTAATATTTTTTTAAAAAATCAAAATGATATTATTTTAACAAAAAAAAATCAATGGTTTTTTACTAAGTCTTACTCAGGTATATTACGTCACAGGTCATTTTGGGTTTTTGACTAGGTTAGGCTAATCAATTTCTTTCTCTATTTGTTTTTCAACATGAACTAGTCTGGGTCACTAGTTGACTCGTTAAGTCAATCTAGATTTTATAACTATGCTTATTATCATCAACCACTTTGAAAGCTTTTACTACTAGGTTTGTTAGCCTTTTATGCTTTTTAATGCAAAAAATTCAAATGACCTTCCTTCTTTAAGCTTTGTGATTGATACGATCTATTGCTAAAGTTCTTTAAACTCCTTTATAAAATCTGAGCCAATTACTATATAAGTGTTTGAGATGTTATTCAAATAGCCAATTAGGTAAGCTCTTTTTAACGTCTTGTTTTATTCTTATTTTGCTAGCATCTTTTTGCAACAAATTATCATCTAAAATGGTGTATATGGCTAGGTATTTAGTTCACATAAACCTCTTTTTGATGTCCCACTGAATCCTTTCTAGAATAAGTTTAATATACTCTCACTTTGTTATAGTTACAGTGCATTTGGTTTATAAAGTCCTAAAATGAAAAGCATAAATCTCTATAGAATCTCTTAGATCTTTGACCATCCTAGCTAAGTCAACCATTATAATATCTAGTTTGATTTTATTGAAGAGATTTAATTATCGATAAAAGGATTCCCTCTCAAGAGCAATTATGGTTGGTTAGATAGTATTCATTACAGTTGGTTGTGACCATCTAATAATATTGTTTGGGTCGTAGAATAGATACGCATAAGACTGTGTTTGAGGCACATATATACCAATATACCTGACTATGATCAGTTGTGATATCGTTGCTAGAAATGCCAAAACATATGAGAGATTGTATAAGGACATTAAGATTAAGTCAACCATTATCATATCTAGTTTGGTTTTATTGAAGAGATTTAATGATTGATAAAAGGATTCCCTCTCAAGAGCAATTATGGTTAGTTGGATGATACTCATTACAGTTGGTTGTGACC
>Ga0325404_1006371_pt1 | contig 12390 bp, 8 predicted proteins | sample PopdelMetagenome_18_FD_205664 | JGI IMG/M metagenome (GOLD analysis project Ga0325404, IMG submission 205664) | Populus deltoides microbial communities from Bellville, Georgia, United States - Xylem-Control-R1 | ecosystem: Host-associated > Plants > Phyllosphere > Stem > Wood/Secondary xylem... | reverse complement strand
AAATATGAATAGGTTATAAAGCTTCAAATAAAGAACAAACCCATAAATATTAATAGGTTATGAAATTGTTAGAAGTGTATGGTTAAAAGTTGGAAAACATTACATCTAGTTGAGGCTAAGTTTGGGGAGTTTAAGGATCTTAATATTAATAGGTTTTGAAATATTAATATTTTCTAAACTAGAGAATATTTTTTTTATAATTTTTAAAATAATAGAGAGATTACAAAAACATAAAACATTGAGGGTAATTTTCCTAAAAATATTAATATTTGAAATTTTAATAGAAAAACAAATGGCAAACATTGTAAATCCATGAAAAATAGAAGATTTGTCGCGCTCAAAGAAAAAAATATTAATATTATAAATTGTAAATTTGATGTTTTTTAAAAATATTTTTTATTTTAAAATAAAATAAAATAATTTTCTTAAGATTTTTTATTTTAATATTAATACATTAAAATAATTAAAAAATACTAAAAAAATATATATAAATCTTAAGTATTTTGAAGATGAACGTGCTTTTGGGTTTGAAACGCGCTCCCTGACAGTCACAAAGTCGTGTCTTCCATTCTTCCTGTCTCTTAAAAATCCCATTTTCCCAAAATCTCAAAGATCTCCACTTGCTGCACAATTTTTCGACGTTACTGACACTTCTTTCCGTTTCTCTCCTTTGCATCACTGTTTTTACAAGGTCAGGCTCTCCCTCCCTCTCTTTTATTTCACCCCGAACTTGCTTACAATTTGTCTTTTTAATGTCAAGATCTTAACTTTTACTGAAAAAACCAACAAACACCACAACTTTGAGGTTTGATCATTTGTTTTCACGATCTGGTCTCCCAGATCTGACTGAAATCCTTTCAAAATCTAAAGAGATGAACTCTTTTGCTCATTTTAAGATCTGGGTCTTGACCCTTTGTATGGTTTTCCAATCTGGGCATGGGTTTTACCTTCCTGGTAGTTACCCTCACAAACATGGTATTGGTGATACTTTATCAGTGAAAGTGAACTCGATCACATCTATTGAGACTGAGATACCTTTTAGCTATTATAGTTTGCCTTTTTGTAAGCCTTTAGAGGGTGTTAAAGATAGTGCTGAAAATCTTGGTGAGGTTCTTATGGGAGATAGGATTGAGAATTCACCTTATAAGTTTAAGATGTATACCAATGAGAGTGATATCTTTCAGTGTCAAACCGATCCTCTGTCTGGGGAGAACTTTAAGCTCTTAAAGAAGAGGATTGATGAGATGTATCAGGTTAATTTGATACTTGATAATTTGCCTGCGATAAGGTATGCTAAGAAGGAGTCTTATTTTTTGAGGTGGACGGGGTATCCAGTGGGGATTAAGTTTCAGGATGCTTATTATGTGTTTAATCATTTGAAGTTTACTGTACTTGTTCATAAGTATGAGGAGGCTAATGTTGCACATGTGATGGGGACTGGAGAAGCGGCCGAGGTGATTCCAACTATTGCGAGTGGGGGATCAGAACTTCCCGGGTATATGGTTGTGGGGTTTGAGGTGGTTCCTTGTAGTGTCATGCATGATGCTAAATCTGTTAAGAATTTGAAACCGTATGAGAAATACCCATCTCCTGTTAAGTGTGATCCCACCACTGTGGCAATGCCGATCAAGGAGAATGAGCCAATTGTTTTCACTTATGAGGTTACATTTGAGGAGAGTGATATCAAGTGGCCATCAAGATGGGATGCTTATTTGAAGATGGAAGGGTCTAAGGTCCATTGGTTCTCTATCTTGAATTCTCTGATGGTAATCACCTTCCTTGCTGGTATTGTCCTGGTCATCTTCTTGAGAACTGTCAGGCGGGATCTGACCCGTTATGAGGAGCTTGACAAGGAAGCCCAGGCACAAATGAACGAGGAGTTATCTGGGTGGAAGCTTGTTGTGGGCGATGTTTTCCGTGCTCCAACTAATGCTGGGCTATTGTGTGTCATGGTTGGAGATGGGGTACAGCTTCTTGGGATGGCAGTTGTGACAGTAATGTTTGCTGCCCTCGGATTTATGTCTCCTGCTTCCCGTGGAACTTTGATTATAGGCATGATACTTTTCTACATGATCCTTGGTATTTCAGCTGGCTATGTTGCAGTTCGTCTTTGGAGGACAATTGGCTGTGGCGATAAGAAGGGGTGGGTTTCAGTTTCTTGGAAGGTTGCTTGCTTCTTCCCTGGCATTGCCTTTTTTATTTTAACCACTTTGAATTTTCTATTATGGGGTAGCCATAGTACAGGTGCCATTCCGTTCTCTTTGTTCGTTGTTCTAATTTTCATGTGGTTCTGCATCTCGGTTCCTCTTACCCTAGTTGGGGGGTTCTTTGGGGCAAAGGCACCTCATATTGAATACCCTGTTCGAACCAACCAGATTCCTCGGGAAATTCCAGCTCAAAAATATCCATCTTGGCTGCTGGTCTTTGGAGCTGGAACTCTTCCCTTCGGCACACTCTTCATTGAGCTCTTCTTTATCATGTCTAGCATCTGGATGGGACGTGTTTACTATGTTTTCGGGTTTCTCTTGATTGTTTTCATCCTTCTTGTGGTGGTTTGTGCTGAAGTATCTCTTGTCTTAACCTACATGCATCTCTGTGTGGAGGACTGGAAATGGTGGTGGAAATCCTTCTTTGCTTCAGGTTCAGTTGCTATCTACATTTTCCTCTACTCCGTAAACTATCTAGTCTTTGAGCTTAAGAGTTTGAGTGGCCCTATCTCGGAAGCACTGTTCCTCGGGTATTCCCTCTTGATGGCTTTGGCAATAATGTTTGCAATGGGCTCTGTTGGGTTCCTTTCATCTTTCTGGTTTGTGCATTACTTGTTCTCTTCAGTGAAGCTGGATTGAAGAACATTCTCGTGCTGAAGACATGGCAGTTCGAAAAGCAAATATTGTTATACCGGAGCAGAAATGAATGCAACACTTTACAGTAGTCCATCTGTGTTTTACTTTTCTTCGAGTTTATTTTGCTAGGATGTTTACTATATGTTATAACAAATAATTTGGCTTAGTTTTGCATAATTCTTTATTAGATGGAGATCATGGCATGGTAGCATGTTATACGTTCATTTTGCACCTGGCATAGTCATGGGATACAATGCAAGTAGTGTTAATCATCTGAATTTTCTCTTCATTAGTTTGCTTGTATGTTATTCCTTGTGCATTTGGCTTTGATCATAAAGTATCCATTTTAACTGATACCAGCATGTCTGCATTTACCTTTCTCTAAGGTTCACCCCCACCATTTTCCAGGTACCAAATCGTATTAGACTTTTCCAAGTTCCCTTCAATGTTTTAGATTCAGGACTTATGCACAAAAGTTTGGCATAGATTACCAGCCACACTAGAGATGTTAATGAACAGTAAAAGAATAGCAGTATCTATGGAAAATGTTGGTTCAGAGTCTGAAACTAGTGTGGTGGCAGGCGGGACACCCTGATAATTTTTTATACAAAATAATTATTAGATTTTAAGGTACCAACCGGTTGCATGCCTGACAGGTGTTCAAGAAGTGAGGTATTGAAGGTCCTGGGACATTAATTTTTGTTGGTGTTTGTAAACCGTGAAGGAACCTTCACCAGAATTCATTTTTCCCGTTAGATGAGAGAATTGAAATTGCCAAAGATACATGAAGAGATGCCGGCTGACCAAGGCGCGAGGCTGCTAATTACTTGATTAGTGTTGGTTTCAAGGGGTAGGGTTTGGGTGTGATAAACTTCTATGCTTTTGTTTCCTTTTGGCTCGAAACAGTCTAGACGTTTTTCGGCTCAGCTTTCTCATTCTACGACGTATTCCCGAGAAGATTCCAGCATCACCAAGGAGTTTTAGAACCAAGGCGGTGAGGATGGTCCTCGTTCTCCTGCATCCAATGTCCACACTCTGTGGTGAGAAAAGCTACTGGTGTCTTAGTGCGCACAATGACTAGCCTCTTCTTTTTTTCTTCTGCAGTTAGAATTTTCCCTTGATGGTAGAAGGTTAGTTCTTGGGATTAGACCATTATAAGGCATAGACTAACCTCTAATGTTGTAAATCAAGGAATGATCAAGTAAGCAAATAAAATGATATCTCAAAATATATTTGCGTGGAACAGCATATCGTGTGAACCGTAGAAAATGATGTCGAACGGTATATTTTGATTGGAAATCCAAGCAAAACAACAGTCGGTCGAAGAACAAGCTTGGAAAGTTAATTTTTGAAGCTGTAAGCTGAAAGTGAGCAATTTAAGAAGAGCTTGAAGCAGACGTCATGATACTAAAAAATATATTAGTAAAATTAACCGGGACATTTTCAAGTCCTTGGAAATGGTTCACATGCTAAGCGAGTTGAGTACAAAGGATCACTGTGAAAAAGAAAATTCTCGTAAATTTGATACTGTGCAAATTCCAAAATATCTTCATAACCATGGATCATCTTTTTTCTTTTTCTTTTCTTTTTTTAATCTTTTGAAGCCCTTTCGATAAAAAAAGGGAGGCCTCAAAAAACGGAAAGAAAAGAATCTGTGGTGTCCGTTAATCCGTTATTCTACTAGCACCTACCATCATCACCTCCTTGTCCTCCGCAAAAAACCTTTGCTTTCTTTCTCTCTGCAAAGAAGACTGACATACAATGTTACCCTCTTCAGTGTCCTCTTTCCACACTACCAATGCCCCTTCCACCCCTCTCTCTCCACTCTCAACTTTCTCTTCTCTCTCCGCCTCCTCCTCCTCTTCTTTTTCATCATCTCTCTCTTTCCAACAATCTTCTCTTCAACATCGCCATCTTGTCTCCTTTGGCCCCCGTTCCAAAACCCTTTTCGGGATAAACTCCAAACCCAAGGTTTGTTTGTTATATATATATATATGAGTGTACTTTCTTTTCCCGGTTTATGACTTGATGTTAAGTACATGGAGTAAGTTCATATGTCTGTTTTCTTTGGGACTTGCAGGGAATATTGAGGGTGAGTTGTTCCACAAGTGGGCCTTTGAAGGTGATGATATCAGGTGCACCAGCATCTGGCAAAGGCACTCAATGTGAACTAATTGTCAAGAAGGTAACCTTTCATCATTCCTGTTGTCATCTTTAATTCTCGTTTTTTATGGTCACTGGTTGGTTGTTTGAAGCACCAACTTTGGAGTTATTTGGATTATGAGGGTTCACATAGCATTGAATTTACAAATTGGCATGTGGAAATAAGTCATTCTCCCTTTGCAATTCGGTGGGTGGGTGGGGGGCGGAATTTGAATTGCACAAAAGAAGTTTTAATTATTTGCAGTGGGATGGATTGAGGGAAAGGAGAGGGTTAGTTTACGATGCGTAATTGTTTCGAATGAAGAATATTGTCATATATTTACATGATATAATCATCTTTGAAAATGAATCGGAGAGAGTTTTCCCCTTTGATTAGAAATTGTGTTTAGCTTGTGGCAGAGTATCTAATCGGCTACTCCTATTCGATCTTGTAGTTGATTTCATTTTATTCTGAGAGTAGTTTGTTTAGGCTTCATTCTCTTCGGTCTATCTTCTCACTCAGCTGCTCCTAATTGATTTTGGAGTCGGTTTCCTTTCATTGAGAAAGTAGTTTGTTTAGGTCTTATTGTTACGAGTCCAAGTGATGATTACATATTCTCATATTCTATTCTTGTTGAGTCTTACAGTTTGGATTGGTGCACATATCAACTGGTGATCTTCTAAGAGCTGAAGTATCTGCGGAGACAGAAATTGGCAATAAAGCAAAAGAGTTCATGAATGCTGGTCGTCTGGTTCCTGATGAAATTGTGACAGCTGTATTATTTCCTTCATGCACCTTTACTGGCTTCTATATTGTTTTCATTTCCTTTCTCAGGTGCCCAAGGAATGAATTGTCTCATTTTGTAGATGGTGACAGCAAGATTATCATTGGAAGATGCAAAGGAAAAAGGATGGCTTCTAGATGGCTATCCACGGAGTTCTGCCCAAGCAGAAAGTCTTGAAAAACTGAACGTTAGGCCAGATATCTATGTTGTATTGGATGTACGTAAAAAAATGATGCTATCTTTGCTTATGATTATGCCAGACAATGATATTGCTCCACTTCCAATGAGGTTATTCACCACAAAACTTATTGGAGAATACAACAATATTGGCACAAGAAACAAAATTTGCATACATGGATATCAAAATTTATGTACGTTTTGGTGCTCAAAAAAACAGATAAGAGCTTTTAGGATAATTCCAAAATTGTATGTTGTATGTGAATCTGCTATAATTAGTTTTTCTATCAGTGAAGGAATATTAAATAAATGTCTTTAATTGTTATTGTCTTCAACGTATCACATCCTTTGAATGCCAACACTGGTTTTAAATCTGTGATATGTCTTAACAAAATTTTCTCCTATATAGGGGATGCTTTAAATGTTAAATGCTCAGAGTAAGGGAGAAGGTTCTCTGTGATAATATACCTTGGCATGCATTGGACATTTTTCTAGCTCAAACTTTCCGTGTCTTTTATATTCATGAGATGTATCTTTTAATACTCAGGTTCCTGATGAAATTCTGATCGACAGATGTGTTGGTAGAAGGCTTGACCCAGAGACAAGAAAGATTTACCATGTGAAAAATTTCCCTCCTGAGACCGAAGAAATTAAAGCAAGACTTATAACCCGTCCAGATGACACTGAGGAAAAGGTATGACACTGTCACAGTTGTTCATTGCTCATCATTCCATTGTGATATGTACAATTGCGAGTTGAGAAATACTTCCCTGTTTAATTTTTTGTGCTTCTCTATAGCTGTATACCAAGAGATTTTATCCCTCCTAACTCGAGGAAAAGGATCCTTGTTTCTATAACAAGCACTTTACACAAATTGTGCATCTGTTTGAAAACTTTAACTTCTTTTTTCCATCTATACGCCATGTGTATTTGATGCTTTTCAACTTGTCTTTAGGTAAAGGCACGTCTTGATATATACAAGAAAAATGCAGAAGCGATCTTGTCCACCTACTCAAACATCATGGTTAAGGTAATTTCAATTTTTCTTATTGTTATTCTATTTCACTTATTCTGCTAATTTTCTGTCTGTAATTTTTGTTTGTCACTACATCTTAAAATGCAGATTGATGGAAACCGGTCAAAAGAAGTAGTCTTCAAAGAAATAGATTCTTTGTTATCTCAAGTGCAGAGAGATGAAGTAAAATTGGTAAAATCTGGTATGTGTTTTCAAGTTTTGAAGTGCTTTATGCTAGTTTGCACAAGATTTATATCTTTGACAAGATCAATATTCTCTCCTTTTTCTGGCTATCAAAACTACTCTAGAAGTGAAAACATTCTTTGAAGCATTTTGATAGGCTCTTGGTTTTATCTTGTGCTTAACATCAGTTGTTCACTTGTTTTAAATCAACTTAGACTAATTACCAATCCACATGCCGCTTCTATGACTAGATTATTTGAAGTGAATGCTCTTCCTCCATTGTGCGAACCCCAGAACCATTAATTTAGATTTATTTTTTTTTTGCATTGACAAACTGTTCTTATCAATTTATAAAGCAGATTCTGCTACTCATCAACCAATACCCTGATAAGATCTCCTTATGGCCTCTGCCTAGTGTGAAAAATAATAGTTTTCACAAGAGGAACCTTTTTTCCCAAATTAAACCTTGCATTTCTTTTGGAACCTAAATAATACACTTTTTAAGTTGTTGACCTTTTTATTTTATTTTTTCACAATTGATCTAGAAAGTCTTTTAAATTTGCAGCTATATAATTATGTATATAAGAAGGAAATGAGTTTATCCTATTCCATTATCTTCTCACTATGACTAGGTCTTTTGCTTAGAGCAAGCTGCAAAGCAGGTTCTTGCTGCTAGTGAAGCTAATAAATTGCTGAAAATAATATTTTTTTTCTTCTGTGTGTTATTACTTCCACACATGTTGCTTCCTACATGCCGTTTATGAAGCCATTGAGTTTGCAGCTTTAAAGTTTATTGTTTATTACTCGGTAATTTGAAGTGTAATGAATGTTTTCTGTCCAAGAAACTTAGGTGTCAAGCATGCATGATCTAAGATTCTAAAGAGACTCGTGTGAAGTTATGTCATATATCATTAAGTAACATCAATTGATTGAATTCTCCATCCTTATCGTGTTCTGTTCTTCATGCAGAAAATTCAGTTCCCGAAAGTGGAAGTCGCTCTAGTCAGGCATCAGTTAGCCAGGTATATGGTTAAAGCTATGTTTTCTACAAGTCAACGGTAGCTTTTCTTTACCCAAAATTCGTTTAGATTTTAAGAAAACTCCAAGAAGTAATCCTGTTATACACCCCTTATTTTTCTTTAGCTCTTTACAGGATAAATGGAGAGGAATTCCCACTAGATTAAATAATATCCCTCATTCCAGAGAAATCAGGAATTATTTCTACGATGATGTGCTGCAAGCCACACAGAGAGCTGTAAATGATGGTAGAACAAGACTAAGGGTAAGATGCAAATGTTGTGCATATTTTTTTCTACTTGAAACCCAACAGCCTTGATCTAGCAAGCAACACAATTTCTGTTTGGTCAACCAGAAATTTTGTTTTCTTGTGTTGTATTTATTGAATTTCACAGTTTATTTAGCATTGAGGTAAGACATTGTTGGCAAACAGCAGAACAAATATCTATTCTATATCATTACTAAGCTAGATACAAATGCTCCTATGCATTTTTTCTTCAAACTGAAATAATAAAGCGTTTCATATATGGTTAGAGGCAATTTCTTGGCCATTCCTCCCTTTTCTGGTGCAAAGTACCTTTTTTAAGAAGAGTAGCTAAACCACAAACTATGTCATTATCTTTGCTCATAGGCTATAAACAAGAACATGTTGTGTTAGCATGATATTAGCATAATGCTTCTTTTATGCATGAGTGCGTGTTCATGGATGATTGTTTTGGAAGGTTTACTGAATTTTAGTATATTGTTATGTAGTTTTTGGATCTGGAAACATGTCTATACCCATTGCATATTAACTTTTGTGTGAACCGTGATCTACACTGACAGGTGGACATTAACATTCCAGAGCTGAACCCGGAAATGGTAAGGAAATTCTTCTATTGAGTTACAGTATGTTTGTTCAGACTTGACCATATCTTATGATCCACAGGATGTTTATCGGATAGGTACCTTAATGGAACTTGTTCGAGTCATTGCTCTTTCATTTTCAGATGATGGAAAGCATGTCAAGGTAATTTAGCTGTCGGGATACAATTCTGTAACTGTTTTTTATTCCTACCATGTTATTCAGAGTTTTTGAATCAGGTTTGTGTTCAAGGATCTATGGGGAAAGGTGCACTTGCTGGAATGCCTTTGCAACTGGCCGGTACTCGAAATATTCTGGAGTTCATGGATTGGGGTGATTATGGTGCCAAGGGAACCTTCATCAAGATTGGTTCTATAGGTATGGGATTGAATTAGCAAGTGATTTCATGCTTCCAGTATATGATACTTTAGTCATGCATTTTTATTGAAAGTTAAGTCTTATGACAAGTAGGTTCACATATCGTTCATTGTATCTTCTATACTCATTATCAGGTGCAGTAATAACTTAGGGAACATTGTTTAATCAAATTCTTCATTGATATTTTTTTCATCATTTCAGGGGAACAGGAGGTCAGCGAAGAAGATGATATGTTCATCTTAGTGGCTCCTCAAAATGCAGTAGGGAACTGTATCATAGATGTAAGTATTTTGGAAATTGCGACATCCTGCTTTCTGAATAAATTTACTAGACATACTTTAGCTGCATCTTTTATTTTTTAACCTTGAGGTTGAATCTGCAGGATCTAAAAGCCATGACTGTTGCTGCTGGGAGCCGACCAGTTATTCTTATTAATCCAAGGCTCAAGGTTGGGATTGTTAACTAAATTTATCAAAATTTCCTTAGAAAGATTTTTGCTATGTCCATCCTACTTTTCGTGTTTGGAGAAAATGGCTGTGAACAATTCATGGTGAACATAACATGCTTTCAAACATGCAAGAATTACCCATTTCATCCAAAAAACTGTCCTGACAAAGAAACTAGCCGTGTTGATCAAATTAGCAGGGTTTTGGTTTTGCTTCTCTTTTTCCTTTTTCCTTTTTCCTTTTTCCTTTTTCCTTCTAGCTATCGGGGAAGTGAAGAAATAAATGTTTGAATTATTAAAAGCATTTTATTTTGGTGTTCTCAGCATTTTATGCACTCTGTTACTATGCTTAATGTATTACCGTCCTCTCTTGGTATCAAACTCGTGTTACTGTTAAAATCTTAAAATTGCTTGCTTGAAACATATTTGTGTGAATAGTATTTGACAATTCCTTTGGATCCCTTCAAATTCAGGACTTACCTGGTTCAAGTGGTATTATGCAAGTAAGTAGTATGCTACCAGCGAGCTCATGTAATTGACATCAGTAGGAGTTATCAGTTCCTAAATCCCAAGTTACTTTCTTTTAGACAATGGGCCGGGACAAGAGACTGGAGTATGCTGCTTCCTTTGAAAGTTGCTATTTCTTCCGCCTTCTCTATTATGCAGGAACTCAGTATCCTATTATGGGAGCTCTCAGGTATGATCACCATGAGATTAATACTTTTTGAGGTAACCAAAGTTTAGACCAGATATGATTGTGATTAGGTTTCGTTACATGAGATTCTAGAGTTTCCACATTCTACTTTCAATTTACTTGTTTTGATACCGATCTAGGTAGTGACTTCATTGAAGGGTTTTTTTTTCCTTTTCTTTTTCGTTTTCTTTTTCTTTTTTTGTGGCCAAGACATAAATCGGATCTTTGTAACACTTTGTTCTTTTGAGGAATAATCTTTAATAATTTGATCTTATGAGCCATAAATCAATCGTATATAACCTGCCTGCCTAGACTGGTGTCTTTGTTGTCTGTTGGAAAATATCTGATGTCTGCTAGAACACACTGTATGGAAACTAACAAACAGATTATTGTGTTACTCTGGCAAATTCTTTTCTTCCGGAAGCATTTTTGTGGATGAAACAATGTGAAATAATCTCATCTTATGACTTTTAGGATGTCTTACCCCTATCGTTATGAGTTATACAAGAGAGTGGATCAACCATCAGGGACAGAGAAGTACGTGATCTTGTCAACATTTTCTGAAAAGCCAAGTACTGATGATGTAAACGATGCATTCATGGGGAAACCTAGGTAATGTATGCTTGCACAACTGGTGCTATGTGTGTTAAGGAGGCTGCAAAGTTTTCCATCTGTTTCTTAGTTTTTAATCAAAACTACACGTGTGCTTGTGTTTTGCGCATACATATGCATATTTGCAAGTGTAAATCTTGCTCTCATGACGAAATCTTATCATTCTGGTTTATGTTTTGCAGAAATGGAGCTAAGAAAGCCTCAGGATTTTGGTAAGAAGCATCCATGTTTTCCTAAATTAGCACCGTCACTATCATCTTTTCCATCGAGTGATCAATTTCTTTCTCCTGTAGGGGCTTCTTGAGTAGTGTTTTCTGAGCGGAAATGACTTTTTCACGTCAATATTTCAGTAAGCATACCATAACAGAGCCACTGTGGTCAATAGAATCAAATACCTTTCAATTAGTACCAACTAAGAAAAAAAAATGTGAAATTCTCATTCAAATGTTTGGTTTCAGGAATTTGCGAGAGTAACCGTGAAACCTTGGATATGGTTTGATGAGCTTATATTGAATAGGGTTTTTTTTTTTACACAGTAGATCATAGCCTTATGTAAAGAACTGATGTTTCTTTTACATAACTCAAGAACAGTATATATTGGTTGTCTTAACCTGTTTTTGAAGTTCATTAGAACTGCCTATAGTCATGCAAACTGCAATCTTAGCAAGTGGGGAGTGGCATATAGGCCATATAATACTTGTTGAACTAACAGTTCATCTATTTCTTTTGTGATAAAAAGGGCCTTTAGCGTCTTAGATTTCAAATTAAGAAAATGATTGTTTTTATATTTTAAAAAGTATTTTTAAAAGAATTTAATTTTTTTTCTTTACTTTAAATTAATATTTTCTTGATGTTTTTAAATCATTTTGATTGGTTGATATCAAAAATAATTTTTAAAAAATAAAAAATATATATTATTTTTATATATTTCTAAATGAAAAACATTTTGAAAAGCAACCGCTACACCATTAAAAGCTACTTCTCACTGTGTAGAAATGAAGTTAAAAAGGCATTCTGTTGAGCTAAAATGCATGGTTGGAAGTCAAATTCCATGTTAAATTCCTTCACCAAATTACTCTGATATTCTCTTTTCCATGTTAAATACCTTCACCAAATCTTCCGTCCTGAGGCACACTCTCCCTCGGTATCCAGTCATGCATATTCTTCTGATCATGTTGCTCAACTAGTCAAATTAATATATAAAACTTGGTATTTTAAAATAAGATTATGAATGTGTTTAAATTAATATAAAAAA